>QWCE01001330.1_pt1 | contig 40175 bp, 33 predicted proteins | sample 1972531 | NCBI WGS metagenome assembly QWCE01 (sample SAMN09866716, study PRJNA288562) | Human gut metagenome isolate term4_stool, whole genome shotgun sequencing... | reverse complement strand
TACCATGCAAAGATACAAAAACTTGTAGATATATACAAATAATAGAAAGGTTATTTTATTGATAATCAATAGGTTATTTACTTTTCAAGGGACGACTAAATATTCCGCCCGAAGTCCTTTTAATTGGTACTTCGGGCTTGTTTTTCAAATATTACTGTCCGCTAAACTTTTGGGTAAGATACAAATTTAGGGCCGACAGTTCTCACGAAGTATCAGCCCTTTTTACGCGAGTTCGGGATAAGAAAATCTTTAGAAAAGTTCCATTTGCCTTGATTTCTCTATGTGTACCGGCAGGGCTTCCGGCTTATTGTCAAAGAAACAATAGGTTGTAAGAGCAGAACACAAATTCATGATGAAATTATGTATTGATCGATGCCGTGAATGTACAAGGTCAGCCTATTACCAACTTTTTAAGATTTTTTTTATCTCGAACTCGCGTAAAAGGTCAGCTATGGGCATGCAAAAGGTCAGCTATGACGATGTCATAGCTGACCTTTTGATTACCGTTGGCTATCTTGTTGATTCACAACACGATAGGCGATTCATCTCAAGCGTTGTCCGTCAGCCTTTATTTCAGGCATTTATCGAGGTCGGCAGATATGGCCTCACGGTCGAGGTCCTGACCGATGAAAACGAGTTTCTGCATCCGGTCGCCGTAGGGTTCTTCCCAATCCTTTTGCAATCCAGGGTTCTTTTTCATGAACTCGCGCAGCTCAAACTCCGGCATGGTTGCGTACCACTGTCCCGCATTGCGCATGCTCACCTGTTTTCCGGCCTGTTCAAAAACGTAACAGATGTCTTGTTCGCTGTCGAAGTAGGTCAGTCCCTTGCAGCGGATGACGTTCTTGGGCCACTTTCGTGCCACAAAGTCATCGAAGAGGTTGATGTCGAACGGGCGTCGGCGATAATAGACAAACGTTTGGATGTTGTATTCCAGTGCCTCGCCGCTTTCTTCGTTGTGCAGGTGGTCGTGGTCGTGGTCCCCGTCATGGTCGTGATGGTGGTGGTGTTCGTGGTGATGGTTCTCCTCTCCCTCGATGGCCGCAATCCATGAGGCTGATGTGGCCACGTCGTCGAAGTCGAATATCCCCGTGTCGATGATTTTTTCAATTTCGACATCACCGTAGTTGCACTCTATAATCTCCGCCTTCGGCTGCAATGCCCTGATGATGGCCTTCACTTTGCCCAGTTCCTCGGCAGTCACGTCAGCCGCCTTGTTGAGCAATATGATGTTGCAGAATTCTATTTGCTGGATGAGCAGGTTCTCAATGTCGTCCTCCTCAAGGTTTTTGTTCAGCAAATCGTTGCCGGCTGAGAACTCGTCGCACATCCGTCGTGCATCCACCACCGTCACGATGGCATCGAGCTTGGCCCGTCCCTCCTTGGCCATGTCGGGATACATCTGCGGATAGACGTTGATGGTCTGCGCAATGGGGGCTGGTTCACAAATGCCGCTGGCCTCGATGACAATGTAGTCGAACTTGTTCATGCTCACTATGTCGCTGAGTTGTTTCACAAGGTCAACCTTCAGCGTACAACAGATGCAACCATTCTGCAAGGCCACGAGCGAGTCGTCGCTCTGATCGACCACCCCTCCTTTCTCAATGAGGCTTGCATCGATGTTCACCTCGCCAATATCGTTGACTATCACTGCGAATTTCAGTCCTTTTTCGTTGGCCAGAATCTTGTTTACCAGTGTTGTTTTGCCACTTCCCAAATAGCCCGTCAGCAAGAGTACGGGTGTTTCTTTATCATTCATTGTTGTCTGTTTTTAAATTGATGGACCTGCGATGATGTGATAACCATTCGGCTATCGTGCAAGTCTTTTCAGATGTACAAAGATACAATAATTATGCCAAATGATGCATGGCGGAATGATTGTTTTTTTACTTTTTGGCAAAATATGTTTGTTATTTCCCGATTTGGCTGCAAATTTGCAGACAGAGCATGACTATCGTGCGAACGGAAGTCATGCTGCGGACGGGCGGATAGCCGTTGAATGTGCCATTTCGGATTTCATTTCAAACTCACAACAAATACGAAAGAACGAGCCAATCCTGTATTAGGAACAACAGATAAATACAATTTTTATAAGAATAAACCTATAATGATGGCGGCGACGCTCACAGCAACGACACTGACATCGTGCGGTACAATCGGCAATATCTTGGAATCGGTAATCGGTTTCGCCAAGGTGGCGCAGCTAATTATCATTGGAATGTGCGCCATCAGGACCCAGTCATGGAATAAACAATTTTTCTTCACTTTTCTTTGGAGTTTGTTTTTCATGTATTAACTTTGCAGTTGGCAAACAAAGTCGCATAGTCCACATGGCGAAGCTGATGCCCCACATCGACTTTAAACACACCTCATGCTGAAATTGCTCATCAAGCTATGGCTCATACAGAAGCGCCGCAACTTCAAGTGGCGGTCTTTCTTCCTCGCATTATACGTCTATGCGATGCTTGGGCTTGTCGTTCTCATGACGGTGATTGAGTCAGGAATCAACCTTGGCGGAGAGATGGACCGAGTGGAGTGGACTCTTGTCGTGCCAGTCATGGCGGCGATAATCATGCCGGTTGACGTTTTCGGAAAACTTCTCTTCAAGCACGACACGGCATTGATGGACGCATTCCTGAAAACAAGGCCGATCGACAACAAGTCTTGGAACCGTTTCATCCTCGTTTCCAACTTTTTCAGTTTCTGGAATCTCTGCTGGGCGCTGCCGCTGGGCATCGCCGGTTTCTTCGTCATGCCACACTTGCAAGCCCTTTTGTCAGCCACGCTCTTCCTGATGGTATCGATGGTGAACGGATTGACGGTCACAGCATTGCGGAAAGCACAGGGATGGTCGCCGAAACTGCCCCTCATCGGCGCATGGCTGGTGTGGTTGTTCGTGGCGTGGGGCTATGCTCTCAACCCGATGGGGTGGGAATGGCTGGTCCATCTCACCATTTTCATCGTGCTTTGCATCGCCTCTCTCACGGGACTCATGGGCTATATGGGCTCTCTTCGCAGTTATAACGAACAGAAAACGCACACCGGCGACGTGTCGGGAAAAAGCCTTCGCTCGCTCTACGCACTCGAATTCCGAGCCTTCTTGCGTACAAAGAGACTGCGAAAACATGCCCTCCTATCGTTGGGATTTGTCCTTCAGGCCTATATTTATGCACAGGATTATCCCACATCCCACCACGAACTGGCGCATTGCATCATGATTCCGCTATCCATCATCAGCCTATCGGTGTTCTATCTGCAATTCACTTTCGCCATAGAGGGCAACTTCTTCGACGGATTGTGGACCAAACCCGTTGCCGTGTGCGACATTCTTTACCGCAAGTACTATGCAGCCATGCCGCTGACGCTCGCCGGAACGCTGTCGATGCTTCCCACTTGCATCTTCTTCGGTGTCCCACTGCTACTGATTCTTAGCTCGACACTGTTCGGTATCGGACTGGGCAACCTCATTATGCTCACCTATTGCTTCAACACAAAGCGCATCGACCTCTTCGACGGTGGCTTTATCAACACACAAGGGAGTAAATTCTCGGCCAGTGCCTTTGCCGTCGCCATGTGTACGATGCTCTTTCCACTCGTCCCACTTTACTTCTTGGAGGCCGACACCATCTATGTCATCTATTCGGTGTGCGGAATTGTCGGTCTGATGGGCCACCGCAACGCCATCAGATGGATGGCACGGCGATACGAAAGCAGACGTTACGCGCACTTTGAGCGCTACCGCGAATGACGGTCAGTGAGCTACGGTCCGTCAATCATTCAACCCTTTACATGCAAAACCTGACCCTATGGAAATCAAAATCGAAAGTCTCAAGAAAATCTACGGAAACAACACCGTGATAGACATCCCCGACCTCACACTGAAATCGGGCGAACTCATCGGTCTTGTGGGAAACAACGGCGCAGGAAAGACGACCCTCATGCGGCTCATTCTTGACCTGATAAAGGCCGACGATGGGCGAGTGCTCTCCGATGGCAAAGCGGTGACCGACGATTACTCATGGAAAACATACACTGGCTCGTTCATCGACAAGCGATTCCTCATCGACTTCTACTCGCCGGAGGAGTTTTTCGACTTCATCGCTGAGGTATATGGCATCGACAGCAACGCTTTGTCGCACCGTCTCGAAGCATTCATGCCGCTGATGCGCGATGAAATCATGGGAACGGGCAAGTATATTCGCAACTTTTCGGAAGGAAACCGACAGAAAATAGGCATCATCGGCGCCATGCTCATTCATCCAAAGATTCTAATCCTTGACGAACCGTTCAACTATCTCGACCCTTCGTCGCAGATAAACATATCCCGTCTCATCCAAAAAGTCAACAAAGAGCACGGCACTACAGTACTTATCTCAAGCCATAACCTGAACTTCATCAGTGAGATATGTGACCGAATCCTCCTCATGGAGAAGGGAATCATCGTGAAAGACTTAGAAAACAACGACGGCTCGGCAGAGAAGGAACTGCAAGACTACTTCGAGCGTGGCTGACAGATCACCCCTCGGCATTCCATTTCTCAAATACCAGTATTTTATTCCCCCACAAACAACATTCCATATCTCCAGCCTCAGACACCATTGTCATTGCCTCTACTCCCTGCCACCTAATCCCTGACGATGTCGCCACCGAGCGACCACAAATCAAGAATAATCATAAATAGGATGGAAGCAGAGTTGCACGATAAATTTTTATTTATTATATTTGCAAACTGTACGAACTTTAAAAAGATTATGACAGACAAACAACTCTCGCTTTGGAAAGATATCAAAGCCTATTTCGACATGTCGAACGACAAGGATCGTGAAGCAGCAATCATAGAAGGCATTACGGCCACCATCTCTTTCAGGGGCGCCAACCTGTGGATTCTCATCTTTGCGATATTCATAGCCTCGCTCGGGCTGAACATCAACTCAACGGCTGTCATCATCGGCGCCATGCTCATATCACCGCTGATGGGCCCTATCCTCGGAATAGGTCTGGCAGTGGGCATCAACGACCTGCCACTGTTGAAGCGAGCAGGCAAAAACCTGTTCATCGCCTCCATGATCGGCATCATAACGGCCACCATCTACTTCTTTCTCACCCCGTTCAAAGACACCCAGTCGGAGCTCTTGGCTCGCACTGCGCCAACTATCTATGACGTTCTCATAGCCCTCTTTGGCGGTGCGGCCGGCATCACGGCGCAATGTGCCAAGGACAAGGGCAACGTCATTCCCGGAGTGGCCATCGCAACGGCACTCATGCCACCGCTCTGTACGGCCGGTTACGGATTGGCAACTGGCAATCTGGCTTACTTTGCCGGAGCTTTCTTCCTTTATTTCATCAATACCGTATTCATTACAGTGGCCACCTACATCGGGGTACGCCTCATGCGCTTCCACCAAACTGAGTTTGCGGATGCTGCCCGACGAAAGTTCGTTCACCGAGTGATAGCCGCCATCGTCATACTGACCATGATACCGGCCGGAATGATGACCCTAAACTTGCTGAAAGACAGCCTGTTTGAGCGCCAGCTTGGACTTTTCGTAAAAGAAAACCTGAGGTTCAAGGGAACGGAAATCGTGGCTAAGGACGTCATCAACGATAGTACACTCAAGGTAGTTGCAGTAGGAAACGCCATCAGCGAAGAGCAGATAGCCAAGGCACAGACGCAAATGAACAAGTACAGTGGCCTAAAGGGCATCCATCTTGAGATAATACAAGGCATGCAGCCAGACAGTCTGATTGCGTTGGAGGAAGAAATGGGATTCATTCGACCTAATACGCAGGACAAGGTTTCACTCATTCAAGAACAATCACTTGAGATTGAGAAACTCAAGGAGGCGGTAACGAACTACCAGCGCTACGACAAAGCCACCAAGGTGCTGCGCCCTGAAATAAAGACGCTCTATCCGAATGTGCGATCACTGACGCTAACACCTGTCAAGGAGATGCCAATCGACACTCTGCCGCCACGAAAATACGTGCTGGCACTGGTGAAATTCGCACCGAATTACAAGCAGTCAGAAAGCGAGCGGCAACGAATGAAGGAATGGTTGAGAGCCCGCACCAATAGCGACAGTCTTGTTTTGGTGACAACCAAATAATGACGGGTATATTATGGATATGGAAAGACTTTTTAAATAGCAGTTTACAGATTGCGGATTAAGTGATGATTTAGATTGATAAACCAGCTGTTATTGTAAAATATTTTCGGATTAGCATTGCGATAAGCAAGCTATCACAATGTAAAAGGTCATGTATTACCACACGAAAGGTAAGCTTTCGCAAGGCAATAGGTGACCTTTTATTGTGTCATCTATAATCATTTGATATTCAATACTTTGCCAACAGAACTCCAAAAACCGAACTTGTCAATATTTTTTACTCCGTTGTTCAAATCTATACGACAATCGTTTGTTCAACGGTAGATAGAATTCTGATCTGCAAGTACCCAGCCTCGTCATTCGGACGAGTACCCAAGATGTGAGAAAAGCCCATTTCATCGAGACATCAACCGAAGAGCAGGCGGAGCGCTTCCTCAACTTTCGCAACAGGATGGATGCCAATCTGGAACTTTCCCTTGAGTCCTTGCGCATTGTTGCGTGGTATGATAATATGCTGAAAGCCAAGTTTTTCGGCTTCAGAGATACGCTGTTCTATGCGGTTCACCGGCCGCACCTCGCCACTCAGTCCCACTTCGCCGGCCATACACCAGCCCGCCTCAATGGGAGTATCGACATTCGAGGAGAGAACGGCCGAAATAACGCTCAAATCCATGGCCATATCGGTGATGCGTAGTCCGCCGGCAATGTTGAGAAACACGTCTTTCTGCATCAGTTTGAAGCCTACACGCTTCTCAAGCACGGCCAACAGCATGTTCAGACGTCGCTGGTCGAAGCCCGTGGCCGACCTCTGGGGTGTTCCGTAGGCAGCCGACGACACCAAAGCCTGCGTTTCGACGAGGAAAGGGCGCACTCCTTCGATGGCACTCGATATGGCCACTCCCGACAGATTGTCGTGCCAGTCGGTGAGAAGCAGTTCAGATGGGTTGCTCACTTGTCGCAAACCGTTCTGCTGCATCTCATAAATGCCCAGTTCAGAGGTCGAGCCGAAGCGGTTTTTGATGCTCCTTAAAATGCGGTACATATAATGTTGGTCTCCCTCAAACTGTATAACGGTGTCCACAATGTGCTCCAACACCTTCGGTCCGGCTATCGACCCCTCCTTGTTGATATGGCCTATTAGCAACACCGGTATGCCACTTGCCTTCGCCAGTTGAAGCAACGCAGCCGCACACTCACGTATTTGAGCAATACTTCCAGCACTACTTGCAACGGTTTCTGTAGCAACGGTTTGTATTGAGTCAACTATGAGCAATTCAGGCTGAACTTCCTTGATGCTGTCGAATATCTTTTCAAGCGAGGTCTCTGACAGGATGATGATGTTTTCGGCGATATGGTCTGCAAGTCGCTCCGCTCTCATTTTTATTTGCTGAGGACTTTCCTCGCCACTGACGTAGAGCACACGGCGGTCGATGTGGAGAATGGTCTGAAGGGTCAGCGTACTCTTTCCGATTCCGGGCTCTCCGCCGATGAGCACCATGCTTCCAGCCACCAGTCCGCCACCAAGCACACGGTTCAGCTCGGCATCTCGCATGTCGATACGCGACTCCTCATGATAGGAGACTTTGCTGAGCGACTGCGGAGCGTTCTTTCTGGCTGCTCCAAAGGTGCCCCGTGTCAGTTTTTCGCCGATGTTTCGCCCCGTGTCGGCCTTGATACGAAACTCCTTAAACGTGTTCCACTGTCCGCAATTCGGACATTTGCCAATCCATTTCGTACTTTCCTGTCCGCAGTTGTCGCAGACGTATGCTATCTTATCCTTCGCCATAATACGACAAAAGTAAGAATAATTTTCTTGGTTACAAAATTTATCATTAATTTTGCATGATATGAGAAGATATAAATACTTGTTGCTCGTTGCCGTTGTGTTGCTGTCTGCATGCGGAAAGTCAGAGCAGGAGAAGGCATTGCAGAGGCAAAAACAGGTGCGCGCTGACCATGAAGCCTACGAAGCCGCCTTTAAGGTGGGCGTTATGCCCACGATGGACTGTCTGCCTATTTATCTATTGAAAGACAGTTTGTTATACGATACGACTAAAGTAGATATTAGACTGCTATATTATACTGCGCAGATGGATTGCGACACGGCCATGCTGCGGCGTCGGGTGCAAGCATCGACAACCGATTTGTTTCGTGCCGAGAGGCTGAAACGCAGGTATCACGTGCCGTTGGTGTACCTGACGGAGACCAATGCCACATGGCAGCTGATCGCTAACCGTAAGTCGAAAATCAAAAAGCTCGCCGATCTGAGCGACAAGATTGTGGCCATGACCCGCAACTCCATAACCGCCTATCTGACTTCGAAGGTCATCAAAGAGGGAAAGCCTAAGTATCAGGTGTATAAAGCTCAAATCAACGACGTCTTCGTGCGGCTGAAGATGCTGCAGAACGATGAGATTGATGCCATTTGGGCCACCGAACCACAGGCGACACAGGCCTTGGTATGGGAGAATAATGTGCTTTACAACTCCGCAGAGGATGCTTTCGCACCTGGAGTGATAGTTTTCGTCGGCGAATCGGACATTAACAAGCAGGAAGAGTTTCAGAAAGCCTACAACAAAGCTGTTGACTTAATCAATAAGAACGGCGCGAAGTATTATTCGGCGCTGATTTGCAAGTATATGAAAGTCGATGAGAGGGTGGTGAAATCATTGCCTAAACTGACTTACAAGCGCATCATTTCGCCACGACCGGCAGACATTATGAAGGCACAAGGTAAATGAATGTAAAACAAAGCAATAGCTTCATACATTAAAGTAGTAAAACAACAAAAACGATAACAGATTGAACGCAGAACAAACCATCAACGCGACACTGGAAAAACTCGACATGTCGCGACTGGGAGAGGCGATATCGCTTCTCAAAAACTTGTATTACGGGAAGGCTTCGCTCATCGGACACGAAGAGTTTCTTGCCGTTGCCCACGACTACGACCTCATGTGCGACTATCATCTCCGTGGTTTCGTCGATCCACAACGAGAGACGCTCTACAAATCCTTACTGCAGCGACTTTATCGGGTGGTCGCCGACCTCGACATCAGTTGGCGATGCAAGAATAAAACCACTTATGTGAATGCCTTTCGCTCAGCCGACAGACTCAATATGGCGCACGGCTTCCTGCGTTCGGTACTCGAAAATTTCGTCTCCGAAGTGGCTTTGCTCTCCCTTGAGCCAGAAACGGTCAGACAGACGAAGATGGAAGAAATCTACGCACGTCACCAGACGTTCGTCGATCGCTTGTTCAATTCCATCCTCGTGTCATGCCAATGGACCAACTCTGACGCTGATTTCTATGCGGAATTGCTCACTTCACCGACCATCGATGCCAATGACCAGCAGGTGATTGTCAGTGCCATCACGTTGTCGGCGCTGAATGTCTATGACCTGAACAAGCTACGGGTGCTTGTCGATGTCTATACGAAAGCCAGTGAGGAAGGTGTCCGCCAGCGGTCGTTGGTGGGCTGGGTGCTTGCGTTGGGCGACCATCCGATGTTCGAAGATGAGCAATCGGCCCTCATTGAGGGATTTTTCCATCAGGAAGAAGTGCTCCACGAGCTTGTGAGTCTGCAGATGCAGTTCTTCCATTGTATGGATGCAGAGCGCGATAATGACAAAATACAACGCGATATCATGCCCAACCTTGTCCAAAACTCAGGTTTGGACATCAGTAGGTTCGGCATCAGCGAGAAGGAAGACGACCCAATGGAGAGCATTATGCACCCCGATGCCGACGAACAGAAGATGGAAATCATGGAGGAGAACATCCAAAAGATGATGAAAATGCAGGAACAGGGGTCCGATATCTATTTCGGCGGATTCCGGCAGATGAAGCGTTTCCCGTTCTTCAATGACCTTTCCAACTGGTTTGCGCCATTTTTCGTGCAGCATCCCGGACTGATGGAGGTCACAAGGAAGCTCGGCGACACGCAGTTTCTTGAACTTCTGCTTGAAAAAGGTCACTTTTGCGAGTCCGATAAGTATTCGCTGGCGCTCGCCATGTCATCAGTTATCAGCAAATTGCCCGCCAACATGCTTGAAGTACTGAAGTCTGGCGACACGATAGGTTTCGGAGACAACAAGGAAGTATCGGATAAGCCGACCTACTTGCGCAGAATGTATCTGCAAGACCTCTACCGCTTCTTCCGCATCAATCAGCAACAACGCAACGATTTGTCAGATCCCTTCACGGAATCCATGAACAGTAAGTCGTTTTTCTTTGTGAATGAGGCATTTAATCCCTTTCTCATTGAGAAGCAAATGATGAGCGTCGCCCTCTTTCTGAACAAGTATAAGCATTACGATCATCTGCATTCGCTCCTCGCTTGCTTTGATTCGGAAAACGTGAACTTCAAGATTTTGAAAGCCTACGATGCCGTTCGGAACGACGATCTCACAACGGCCTACGAATGTTTCGACTGTGTTTTGGACAAGGAACCTTACAACGAGTGGGCGTTGAAGGGCATGGCGGGTCTCAATATGCAGACAAAAGCATTCTCAGAGGCCATTGAACATTACGAGAAGCTCATGGAACTGCAGCCCGAAAAGAAGTTCTACGCCATCAATTACAGCCTTTGCCTGATGTTTTCAGACCGCAACAAGGAGGCATTGAACAAGCTTTACGAGCTGAACCTGAACCATCCAGACGACAAAAGCATACTAAGGGTGCTGGCATGGGTGCTCCTCTGCGACAAGAATGCCGTGAAAGCGCAAGCGATTTATGGTCAGCTGCTGGCCGACGGTCCCGTTTCGGAGGATTATCTCAATGCCGCCTATGCGCAATGGATAAGCCGAAACATCGCCGAAGCTCGCGATTATTTCAGGAAATGGCAGGAGCTGGAGCCCCAGAAGGACATCATGATCGAGTTTTTCAATGACAATTCCATGCTCATCGCTAACGGAATCACACCCACTGACCAACAGTTGATGCTCGGCTTGGTGAACGACCGTCGTAACAGCGGTGAGGAATTGTTGTCGTGAAGATGAGACATGCCGCGCCGTTGCTGACCGTTTTCACGACAGCCGATGGGTGATGGCCGAGGCATTGACAAGCCATTGCGCCCTTTTCACGGGCCACCCAGTTTGATTTTCCTGACTTTCCGCCCCTCATTTCAGAGCCACTGTACATTAATATCGCAACTTTCCATACATAAACATACAATTATATGAACATAAGGACTTTAACTTCGGTAGGCGAAGCCGAAGGAATGGGATTCAGTTTGTCGCACGTTGTCACCACGATTCCTGTGTCGGATTATGCAAAAGGGTACAGAGACGTAGAGCGGTTCCTGAGCTTATGCAAGCAATGCCATAAGTTCGGACAGTCGTGGACCTGTCCGCCTTGCGAGTTTGACGTGGCAGATTACGTTGATAAATACAAGTATGCACACATCCTCGGCTCAAAGATGACATTCGACAAGGCCACCCTTGAGCAGACGACGACCGAGGAATCGGTGAGAAAGGTGTGCGATGACGCGATGCGTTTCGGACTCACCAAGGCATCGGCCTATCTGCGAAAATACGAGCGTCGGTCGCCCGGCAGCATCTGTTTTCTGGGCTCCCGCTGTCTGCTTTGTGGCACAAAACCGTGCACAAGGTTGGAAAACAAGCCCTGTCGGCACCCCGACGACGTGCGGGTATCGCTCGAAGCGGTGGGATTCGACCTCGGAAAGACCACCCAAGACTTACTGGGCATAGAGCTGAAGTGGGGCAAACGCGACCAGTTGCCTGAGTACATAACCCTCGTGACGGCCCTACTGACCAACGACAGCACACTAATTTTGGAATAAACACTCAACCGATGACTCTGACGACGGATTCTTTTCAGGACGATGTCTATAACATCGTGGCGCAAGTGCCCTACGGAAGGGTAATCACCTATGGCCAAATAGCCACGCTCATTGGCCGTCCGCAAAACGCAAGGCTGGTAGGCTACGTCCTTCACGGAGCAGCCGAAGCATCAGGGCTGCCCTGTCATCGGGTCGTCAATGCGCAAGGGCGGCTCGTACCTGGCTGGACGGCTCAGCGCGGTCTGCTTGAGAGCGAGGGCATTGAGTTTCGGCTGAGCGGTTGCGTTGATTTGCGTCGCTATGGGGTGATGGACGATTGGCTGGCCAATGGCGCATCGGCTCGTTTTCCCCTGCAAAAGTAGGGATATCCCCACAACTATTTAGGATTCCTCCCTTGCCGTTGTGGAATAATACCCTTACATTTGCATACAGAAAACAAGAGAAGAAGAAGTTGAACACATTAAATATATAAAGTTATGAAACGTCACTATATCATTCTATCAGCAGCCCTCGCAACGACAATGGGACTTACCTCGTGCGGAACAATGTTCCTTGAAGGGGGCGGATCAGCGCCTATCTACTCTTCAAGCACAGTCTATGATGCTGGCTACGGCGTCGGTTACGATGCGAACTACGGTTATCCGGGAATAGCTTACGAGGATGCACGGCAACAGGCATACTTCCTTTCGGACAAAATGGCCTACGAACTCGGACTCTCCGACGCACAATTCGAGGCCATCTATGAGATAAACCTCGACTACTTGCTCAACATGCGGGGCGAAAGCTCAATCTACGGCGACTACTGGGCTCGACGAAACAGCGATATTTTCTATGTGCTTAATGCAAGCCAGTACAATTATTTCGTGAACATAGACTATTTCTATCGTCCGATTTACTGGTACGACAACAGCTTTGCGTTCAGCGTTTACGACCGATACAACAACCCACGCTACTACTACCGCTCACGCCCCGTCTATTACGACACCTACCGTGGCGGCCGCAACCGTCACCGTAACAGCTACTATGCTGGACGATTTGGCGAGCGTAGGGGACAACCCGTAGTGACAAACCGTGGCAGAAGTTGGGGAAACGGCAACAGGCGCAACGTGGTGAAGACACCTGTCAACGGCAACAACAACGGACGGCGCACCTATGGCAACCAGAAGAGAAGCTCATTCGACAACAGTCGCTCCTTCGGAAATGCCAATGCCAACACCAACCGTAAGCCTGTCACCGTTCGTCCGGGACAACGCATACAGCCGAGCAACAGCGATAGCCGGTTCGGAGGTTCAAGAGGCGGAACGGTGAACCGACCGACGACGACCACAACGACGACCAATCGTCCGAAGAAGAACAACAATAACTCGACGTTCGGTGCCGGAACGACTCGCCCATCCACAAACAGAACGGGCAGCAACAGCTCATTCGGCAACGGTACCACAAGAACCACCACGCCACAGCCAAGACCATCGATGCCAAAGAACAACGGTAGCTTCGGCGGACACAGATAAGAAGATAAACATAGCGAAACAAAGACAATGCGATTAACAACCATCAGCCGGTTCAAGGTGGTGGCAGCCATGTGCAAAGGATTCTTCAACGGATTCATATCGGGACAGATTGATGCACGGATGCCTGGCAAAACCAACCCTGAGCCACGAGAGATAAAACAGATAACAGCCGACAACTATAACACGTTGTCGGCTCATTTTGTGAACGTACTTTTTCCGATTCTCATCCGTCTGAACTATGACGACGCCGAAGCCGTTGCCGAAGACATGCGCAAACGGCGGTTCTCCGACTCGACATCGCCGAAGATTCTGCTGCGCTATGCCTGCGGATCGAGGCCTCTCTACGATGCTCTGACAGCCGAATACAGGCGGCAAATGGGGTCGTTGCTCAACGGACGGCTGCAACCTGTGTCGGCTTTCTTCGCCGAATACGACCGGGGTGACGGGCCGACAGACGAAATTCCCGTTGCGTTAGCCATCCGATCGGTGGTGAGAACCCTGATGCAGGCCTATGCCAGCGGACTGACGGCTGGCCGTTCGGAACTTCAGGCTCTCCACCAGACCACCGTTTACAGGCTGATGCTTCACGGAATGGTGGCCTTGCTTCACGACGAGCCTGTAGAGATTGAGGGAGACAACCTTGAGATGATATTCAGGCGCGTGGCAATGAACTCCGACAACTTTGAAACGCTCATGAACGAAATGAGCATGGCTCACCAAGACTTGTCGATGCTCTGACTGAACATCGTGCGACGACTCACCGAACGGAGGGGACGACGGACAAAAACGCATCTGACAACTCACACATGAAAGAATAAAAGCATGGGAAGAAATAAATTTTCGGAAAAGGAAATACAAGAGATAGCGAAGTTGCTGCGACGCAAAAATTCAGCCAATCGCTACCAGCAGAAGCTCATCCGCCACGACTTACGGGTGGATTACGAATTCAACATATCCGATTTCAATGAGCCGGGCAAGGCTTTTGGCGATGTGGAACTGCACGAGGCGGTAGCCCGTGGCGCAATAGAGATTCTCGACGAGGCGACCATTGCCGACATGAAAGCCAAGCGGGCGCGCGACAAGGCACGTGATGCGGCAGCCAGAGAGAAAGAGGCCATCGACAAGGGCGAGGCCACCGACTGGAAAGAAGCCATGAAAGAGTGGAAGAAGTGGGAGGACTCGGCGGCTGAATAAGTCCCAAATAACATCCAATATCCATCGTTTAAACCCATAGATACAAGCCTCTGATTATCAACATGATAGGGAATTGCTTTTAAAAGGTGAGCTTTTGCATGCCAAAAGGTGAGCTATGACCGAGCAAAAGGTGACCTTTTGCATGGCCGATGATAAGCGAACGGAAACGGACGGTGAATTTTCATCGCCAATCTGTCATTAGTTGCACGTTCACGATTGGATGATAACAATATGGTTCACAGTCTTGTAGCATTCGTCTGTAGGCCGTTTCCCAGTCGTTCCCTCTCGAAAGAACGACAAAGATCTGTCCGTCAGTCAGATAAAACCAGTAAAGGCTCTCATGACCCGTTAAGGTTTATTTAACCAGAGATGCGATAAAGAAGGAATTTATTTAGGTAGTTATCGAAAAAAGTCATAACTTTGCACCCAGTTTTTCAACATCAATCATGAGCAGAGAATACAGAAGCAGACGGGAATGGATCCGTCGCTACATCAGTTTCGTTTTTATTCTTTTTATCATCGCATTCGGAACATCGCTCTCTATCAGGGCCAATCTGGGTTCGTCGCCCATCTCTGCTCCGCCCTACGTGCTGTCGTTAGTGCCTGGAATGCCACTGACAATGGGCCAGTTGACCATCTGCATGCACGTGTTTTTCATCACTACACAGATAGTTTTGCTCCGCAAAGACTACGACAAGTTGCAGTTGACACAGATTCTCGTCAGCTTTCTCTTCGGATTCTATACCGACCTGACCATGTGGATGACAAGTTTCCTGCAAGTTCCCTTCACCATGAATCCCCTCATCGGCTATCCGCTCCGACTGGCCGAGCTGCTATTGGGCGGCGGACTGCTTGCTTTCGGAATCGCTTGCGAAGTGCGCTGCGACTCGTTGATGCTCGCCGGCGAGGGATTTCCACTCGCAATCGCACAGTTCCTCAAGAAAGAGTTCGGCAAAGTTAAGATTTGCTCCGACACAAGTCTTGTCACCATCGGCGTTGTGTTCATGTTCGTGTTCTTTGGCTTCTGGGACTGGAAGCTAATCGGCATCGGCACGCTGATTTCGATGTTCTATGTGGGCTTCATGGTGCGGTTCTTCGCCCGACACATCTCATGGATCGACTACATTTTCATTCCTCATAGCGACAATTTGGCTTTGCAACGCCAACACGTTTACAAATCCGATAAGCGGTAACACTTTGTTTTTCAAGCAATAAGCCCGACTCCCCAGAGCAAGACGGCATAGCGTAGGATCTTCCCGAATGAGATACTGAAGATGCTGATGGGCAGATTGGCGCGCGTTAGCCCAAGCACGATGGTGATGGCGCTACCGATGATGGGGAGAAAGGCAAAGAATCCCATCCACGCACCTCGTCCGGCCATGAACCGTCGGGCCTTGTCGAGCGACTCCTGCTTAACATGCAGGTATCGTTCAATCCATTCAAGGTTGCCAAGACGTCCCACTCCGTAGTTGAACATCGAGCCGAGGATGTTGCCGATGCTGCCATAAACGACGAGCGGAGTGGGGTGGAGTCCGCCCGCCAGCAAACCGAGCATGACCGCCTCGCTGCTGAAAGGGAAGAAACTGCCTGCCAAAAAGGCGGCTATCAGCATTCCCCAATAACCGTAATCTAAAAGAAAATGGGTAATGATGTCCATAGGTTGAAAAGCAAAATGGCAATGGTTCCAAGGCCCAACACTTTGAAAGTGAGGTTACTCCATTTGGTATAGGTGAGTGCGAGGAAATGTCCGATGATAGGAGAGGTCGTCACGGTGATGATGCCCAGTAAGGGTTCATAGTGTTGGGGCTGAACGATTAGGAAGGCAATGGCCATCCAATCGACGTTGATAAGAAAATTATAAAGCAGCCGTGTACGGATGCTGTCACTGCGTTTCTGCCGTACACAATGCACCGTACCAATGGCAGCACAGACGATTAACCAGACTACAGTGATGATTTGATTAAGGGAAAGAATCGTATAGTCAAGCACTTGTCCGAATTGTCCGAGCGACTGAAAATGGCTGATGACCCTTTCTGACTGGTTTGTCCAAATGAAATAGCCTATTAGAACAAGGTGGGGGAATACAATGCCGAAGAGTGAGGAAACGAAACTGCGAAGGCTCATCGCCAGAAGGTTCCTGCCGACCATCAGCCACAGAAGTGGCACGAAGTAAAGAGTCTGCACCCACACGACGCTGCTGCACCCCACACATAGGAAAGCATAGAAAATCCATCCCGGAGAACGGTTGTCTTGATAGCATCGGAAAGAGCAGGTGTAGAAACCGACGGTGCAAAGCACCACGATGGCCGCACGAAGATGGACGAAATGATACATGGCCATCGTTGCCAACAGTAGGAATGTGCACGAGATGATGCGGCTATAGATGCGGATGAGTGCATTCGCATTGTTCAGTTCCATCATCAAATAGGTGGAGAAAACCACGCAGAGGAGCGAGGGTATCACCGAGATGTCGGTCAGACAGGCCATGACCCAAATGGAAATAGCCAACGGCGCTATGACCGGCAGCGACCATCGGCTTTCTGAAATCTTATTTTGTATGCGCTTTCTCTGCATTATCACTCGCACCCGGCTGACCAAAAGCCAGGTAAAAACGTAGGGATGGGTGGGCGTTGGCTCATCCTAAAGGTCTTGTCCGATGTCCCTACGATAGTATTTGTCCTGAAATTCAATCTTCGCAGCTTCGGTAAAACTCTTCCGAAGTGCCTCTTCCTTGTCCTTTCCGTACGACGAAACCGCTATGACACGTCCGCCACTGGTCACAATCGAACCATCTTTCACGGCCGTTCCGCTGTGGAACACCACGGAGTCCTCAACCTTTTCAAGGCCCGAAATCTCATAACCTTTGACGTATTTCTCAGGATATCCGCCACTGACAAGCATCACACAGACGGCCGCACGCTCGTCGAACGCAATCGGTCGCTGGTCGAGGTCGCCTTGATCGACACCTTCAAACAGGTCAACGATGTCGCTCTTGAGACGGAGCATCACGCTTTCGGTCTCCGGATCACCCATGCGGCAGTTGTATTCGATGACCATCGGATCGCCGTCAACATTGATTAATCCGAAGAAGATGAAGCCCTTGTAGTCTATTCGCTCCGCCTTCAGTCCCTCAACGGTAGGACGGATGATGCGATTCTCCACCTTCTGCATCCACTCCGCTGTGGCAAAGGGAACCGGACTGACACTGCCCATTCCACCGGTGTTGAGCCCCGTGTCGTGCTCGCCGATGCGTTTGTAGTCCTTTGCTTCGGGGAGAATTTTGTAGTGCTCGCCATCGGTGAGCACAAAGACAGAGCATTCGATACCGGAGAGGAACTCTTCGACCACCACTCTTGCGGAAGCGTTACCGAACAGGCCACCCAACATTTCGCGCAACTCCTTCTTCGCCTCTTCGAGAGTTGGCAGAATAAGCACCCCTTTGCCAGCTGCGAGTCCGTCGGCCTTCAGCACATAGGGCGCTTTGAGGGTCTCTAAGAATGCCAGACCTTCGGCAAGACTCGTGCTATCAAAGGTTTTGTAGGCGGCTGTGGGGATATGGTGTCGCTGCATGAAAGCCTTGGCGAAATCTTTGCTGCCCTCCAGTACGGCACCGGCTTTCGATGGCCCGATGATGGCAATCCTCTCGGTGCGCGAATCGTCCTTGAACGTGTCGTAAATGCCATTCACCAGTGGGTCTTCAGGGCCTACTACCACCATGTCAATTTGCCTTTCAATGGCAAAGTCTTTCAGTTTGTCGAACTCGTTGACGCCGATAGCAACGTTCTCGCCACAGTTTTCTGTGCCTGCATTGCCTGGTGCGATGTACAGTTTCTCACATTTCTTGCTTTGAGCAATCTTCCATGCGAGGGCGTGTTCTCTGCCGCCGCTTCCAAGAAGTAGTATTTTCATAAGTCGTTGACCACTGTTCAGCTGGCCGTTGTTCAATGGCTGGCTGATGGTTGGTGGTTTATTGGTTGTTATTATATGATGATTCTGCGCACAAGTGATGACGGGTAAGGCAATTATTTTGCAGCCTCCAACTGTCCTCCGCTCCTATATCATGAACCAAGCGGTCAGCTCTCGCCATCCCGTTGTTCAGCTATCATGAAGTAAAAGGTCAGCTTTTACCATTTCATAGGTCACCTATTATGAAGTAAAAGGTAAGCTTTCACTATCCCGTTGGTCATCTATCGCAAAACGATTACTGAATGGGCTTCAGGTAATCCTCGAAGTATTGCGTAATCCTCTCATGCAAATGGACACTCTGATGTCCGCGCATATTGTGCGGTTCGCCAGGATAGACGAAGAAATCGGGCTGCGTTCCGGCACCGATGCAGGCCTTCAGGAAAGTGAAACAGTGCTGTGGCAGCACGACAGGATCGTTAAGGCCCTGAATGATCTGAAGTTTGCCTTTCAGGTCCTTGGCTTTGGCGAGAAGAGAGGTCTGCCGATAGCCCTCAGGGTTGGTCTGTGGCGTGTCCATATATCGTTCGCCGTACATGGCTTCATACCATTTCCAGTCTATTACGGGACCTCCGGCCACTCCGACCTTGAACGTTTCGGGGTAGTTGGTTATCAAAGAGATGGTCATAAAGCCACCAAACGACCAGCCGTGGACGCCGATTCGGTTTGCATCGACATAGGGGAGCGACTTCAGATACTTAACTCCTTCCATCTGATCCTTCATCTCCACCTGGCCCAAATGTCTGAAAGTAGCCTGTTCAAACTCCTTTCCGCGGTTCTCACTGCCGCGGTTATCGATGATAAACAGTAAGTAACCTTTCTGCGCCATGTATGTTTCCCACGAGCGAGAACCGTAGTGCCAGCTTGCGTCAACGTTGTGAGCGTGTGGCCCTCCATAGACATAGACTACTGTTGGGTATTTCTTGGTTGGGTCGAAGCCTATCGGTTTGACCATTCTCCAATAGAGATCGGTGGTTCCGTCGGCAGCCTTCACCGTTCCGCTGGTGTATTCTGGCACGTTGTAACCTTTCCATGGGTCGGCCGCCGTGAGCCAATTATAGCGTGATGGCTTGCCCGTCGTAGCTGTAAGGTCGATCTTCCGTGGCACGTCGGGTTCGGAATAGGTGTCAACAAGGTAGCTACCGCTCGCACTCAGGTTGCCATAGTGGTATCCTTTGCCATTGTCGAGCAGTGTGCGCTTACCGTTGGCGACGCTGACGCTCCACAAATTGCGTTGGATGGGTGAGCATTCGTTCGACGCATAGATAATGGTCTTCTGCTTGGAGTTGAAGCCCAGCACTTCCATCACTACCCATTTGCCACTCGTGAGCTGCTTGATTTTCTTTCCGTCCTTGGTGCAAAGGTAGATGTGGTTGTAGCCATCTTTCTGCGATTGCATGATGAACCGGTTGCCATCCCATGGCAAAAACAGGATGGGATGGGTGGGTTCGACGTATTTTTCGTCAGTTTCGTGATAGAGTTCGGCTATCTTCCGTCCTGTGGCAGCTTCGTATGACACGAGCTTACAGTCGTTTTGGTCGCGGTTGAGCTCAAACATGTAGATGGTTTTGCTGTCGGGACTCCAGGCGATGTTAGTGAAATAGCGGTCGGTCGGGTCGCCTGCTTCGAGATAAACGGTCTGCCCCGACTTGAGATCATAGACGCCTACCGTCACCTTGTGCGATGTCTCGCCCGCCATGGGATACTTCGTCGGTTCTGGTGTGGCGATGCGCGATTCGCCCTTCTTGGGCGTCCAGTCAACCTCTTGAATATTGATCAGGGGGAAGTCGGTCACCATACTTTGGTCCATTCTGTAGAAAGCGAGTCGCTCACCTGAAGGACTCCAGTATAATCCGCCACTGATGCCGAACTCATCGCGATGAACTGCCTGTCCATAGACGATGTTTCGCGATCCGTCGGTGGTCAGTTGCTTTGTATTTCCTTTGCTGTCAGCTACATATAGCTGATTGTCGAGCACGTAGGCCGTAGCTCCCGACACTTTGTTCCAATCCCTTGCCTGTGTATTCTGTATGCGGTTCCAGCGCTTTTCAAGTTGCTTGGTCTTGAAATTGACGAGCATATTCTCGCGTCCGTTCATCACCAGCACGCAAGGCCTGTCTGCAAAGGGGAAGGATGCTGAGTAAAGGTGGCGCACTTTCTCAGCCGACTCTTTGAGACCAGCCCACGAATTGATGTCGGCGAGGGTGAAAAGCTGTTCCTCCTTGCCGTTTTTCGGGTCAACTTTCGCACAGTATTCCGATTCCGTGCGTATGAGTTGGTCGCCCCACCAAGCTGTGTATCGGCTTTCGGGACGCATGTTGTGATAGTTTTTACCTCCGAAATTCAAGTCTTCCAGTGTAAATGTCTTCTGTGCCATGATGGTTGTCGGAGTGGTAATGCCCATGAGACCAGCCAGTCCCACGAGGCATAATAATGTTTTAGTCTTCATCTGTATAATTTCCTTTCTTGCGGAATCCTCCGCCTTTTCCTCCTTTATCGAACTTGCGTCCGCCTGGTTTGCGGTCGCCTCCATATCTCTTTCCTGACTTGAAGCCTCTTCTGTCGTTGAAGTCATCATCGTCGAAGTCGAACGATTTTCTGCGTCCTCCGCCACGGTTGTCGTTCTTGTCACGACGGCGACGGTCGTTGTTGAACCTGCCGTTGCCGAACGTGTCGTGCTCGAAGCTGTGGAAAGTGAACGACCTGATGTCACCTTCCTCGTTCTCTTCGGTGGCGTCGAGGCGCTTCTTGAACTCACGGTTTTTCTTGAAACGGTGCTTTTGCGCCATTTCAGCTTTCTCCTCTTCGGTCTTCACAATGCCACCTCCGGCTCGGAATTCGTCGAGTCTGCCGTCGAACAGCTGATATCTTCGGAACTCACATTCGAGCGATCCGTTATAGACAGGTATCTTGATGCTTGGCTTGAGTGCGATTTCGCGGAAGCATTCCTCACGATAGGAGAGTATCCACGCCTCGTTGCCCTTGAATTCGTGCTTGAGTCGTTCGCCAATCATTTTGTAAGTGCCGAGCAGATTGGGAGTGGAGATGCGCTCGCCATAGGGCGGATTCATCACAATCACACTCTTCTCTGACGGTTGGGTGAAGTCCTTGAAGTCCTTGTTCTCAATGGTGATGATGCGTGAGAAGCCGCTTGCCGCCACGTTGTGCCTTGCTGTGTTGACCGCTTTCATATCGACGTCGTAGCCATAGATGTGGTGAGTGAACTCACGCTCGGCCGAATCGTCGTTGTAGATGGTGTCGAAAAGCTCCTGATCGAAGTCGGGCCACTTCTCGAAGGCATATTCCTTGCGGAACACACCGGGTGAGATGTTGCGTGCGATGAGAGCTGCCTCGATAGGAAGTGTTCCCGAACCGCACATCGGGTCGATGAAATCAGTCTCTCCCTTCCAACCCGTCATGAGTATCATGCCAGCTGCGAGTACCTCGTTGAGGGGCGCTTCGACGCTCTCCTGACGGTAACCACGGCGGTGAAGCGACTCTCCGCTGGAGTCGAGCGACAGCGTCGCCTTGTCTTCGGCTATGTGTATGTTGAGTCGTATGTCAGGATTGCTGACCGATATATTAGGTCGCTCGCCTGTCAATTCACGGAACTGATCGACGATGGCGTCCTTCACCTTGTAGGTGACGAAGCGCGAGTTTTTGAACTCTTCGGAATAGACCACCGAGTCAACAGAGAATGTCTTTCCTTTGAGGATATATTTGCTCCAATCAATCTTCTTCACCTCGTCGTACATGTCCTCTGCACTCTTCGCCTTGAAGTGGGCGATGGGCTTTAGCACACGGATGGCGGTGTGTAACTGGAAGTTAGCGCGATACATTAATTCCTTATCGCCAGTGAACGATACCATTCTGCGTCCTATCTGTACGTTGTTGGCACCCAGTTGGGTGAGCTCCTGCGCCAAGACTTGTTCAAGTCCCATAAAAGTCTTGGCAATGAGTTCAAATTCTTCCATTAATCTTTAATCAATAAAATTTCCGGTCTCGGCCTTAATGCGTTGATTTTTCGGGCTGCGAGAGGGGGAGTTTCTGTTGTTTATATTGTTGTTTTTATTTATGATTTCTCAATTTTCCATAGTCTGAAAAGCAATGGAAGAGCATATGTACACGCGCCACAGACCATCGCTCTCAGCGTCACTATCAGGCATCTGACACCTCCTGCGGGCATCGAACTCCAGCTACCACGGCTGGCGACTCCTTTCTTCGCTTATATGTCATGACTGCTCATTATCTGTTACCAAATAAAATAACTTTGCAAAGATAATCAATTCTGTTGGAAAAACAATCCTCGTGCCTTCTTTTTTCTACTGACGCCAACTAAATTGTACCACTGACGGGAATCGGTTGGCAATCAATACCAAACTGACCGTAAACCAGCGCACGGCCGAAAGCAGTCCACAGAAGTCGGTCAGACGGTCCATGCCAAGGCAACGGTGCGGCGGTCGTGCCTCGTTGCTGATGCGGAAGCCATGTGGGAATCCATCTTCGGCGACCGTTCGATGAGCAAGGGCGATTTCATGGAACGAGTAAAAAAACTTTACACCTAAGTCTTTTTCACCATTCGCCTAACCATCTGTGTTTCAACAGAATAACAATGACGCTGTAAAAGCTCACCTTTTACTGGGCAAAAGCTGACCTCTCGCACTGCGTTAGCTGACCTTTTGCACTGTGAAAGCTCATTTTTCGTTCGGATAATTTTGAAATAATTTTACAATTATCCTGACTGTCGTATTCGGAATTGACCAAATGATTGAAAGTCCATAAGAACCTGCAAAGCGATGATCTCAAATCGGTCATTCGACCAAACGTTCACTATCAGATGATGACGATATGGCTTCCCGCCTGATTTCATTTGCATTCTTTAGAAATCTCTCTGCGATTATCAATTAATCTTCCAACACTGTGATTCATCTGACTTTGACTTGCCAGTCTGATGGTTCAAAACAAAAAGGCTGAACCCCGGTGGGAGTTCAGCCTAACACAAAATTTAATACGAGCAATTTTATTTCAATACAATCTTCTTTGTCACTGTTCCATCAACCGTTGCCACACGCATTACGTAGATTCCGTTTGCCAATGGCAAGCTGACGGTTGAACTTACGGCTGACGTTGAGAACACCTTAGCACCTGAAATGCTGTAAACGGCGATGTTACGGATGTTCTTAATGTCGCCGAAGTAGATGTTACGGCCGTCGAAAGTGAAATCGGCTGCTGATGCTCCGGTGGTATTTACATCGTCGATGCCTGCCGTAATGCCCAGGTAGATAACCTTCGTGTTTTCGCCACGCACGGTGATTTCTTCGCCACTCTTTTTGCCTTGCGGACGATATTCCATATAGAGGAGGTAAGCTCCGTTAGCGAGTGTAGTGGAAGGCTTATAACTGAAGACAAAGTCTTTTGACTCTCCTGCTGCCAAGCTGACACCCTTCATGTAGGCAAGTGTACCTGCTCGGTAGGAAGCCGGACGGAAACGGATGTAGAACATTCCCTTAGTGGCTTCGCTTGCTTTCAGCTTAAACTTGATGTTCTTCACGTTTGTTCCTTGTTTCCACTCTATACTCGGAACCTCGAATGCTGTTGCGGTGAGTGGCAGGGCATTGTTTGCCTTCACTTCAATGATGCAATCCTCAAAAGTGCCTTCCATCCGGTATTCCGTGTCCTTATATACGAAATAGGGCAACAACTTGTATTTGCCCGGATTCAAATCCGTACGGACATAATATTTCGGATCTTGACGTTCCTGTTGTTTGAATGTTTGTGCATCGAGACGGATGAAGTCGCGAGTTTCCTCCTCGTTCTCTACATTCTGCACCTTGAGCAAGAGGTTCACCGTTCCTTCCAATCCATAGTTGCGAACAGGGTGTGTGAAGAGCACTTTGTCGCCCTGCACAATTTCGTTCTCGTTTGCACCGCTGCTGAGCCATGCAAAGTTCCCCAATTGGCGGATAACCGGTATTTGGGCCGCTTTCTTGACTTCAAGGATAGTTTCGCCCACGAGGTCTTCCTTGAATGGATATTGTTCGAAGTCGGCACCTGCCGGAGCTTTTGGCTTTGCTTTATCGAAAGCGATTACTTTATACTTGCCTTCGGGCATGTCTGCCGGAAGATTGATGAGCAGGCTGAGTTCTTTTTCGCTACTGTCATAGACGTTATTGAGTTTCTCATCAGCCTCGTGCAGATAGTAAACCTTCGAGGGGTCGTCGATGGAAGTGAACTTCAGCCATACGCGTGTAACGTAATAATCGGTTGAATTGTTGCGGATGTGCACTTTGAAACAGCCACTTCCTCCGGCATAAAGCGTTCCATCGGGTGTTATCTTATCAAGCAATGTCACGTCAGGTATCGGCTTGTGCTGGTCAACGGCGATGATCTTGCCGTCCTTCACCGTTGCGATGGCATAGTTGGGGAGGCTGTTCGGTGCAAGGACAATGTTCCAATCCTCCGTTCCTTTGGCTTTCACCGCATAGATGATCTTATAGTCATTGCCGTCAGCCACACTGGGTACATTGACCGAGCAATCCTGCATCTTAGCCCAATCGCCATTGGTCAGCGGCTTCTTGTCGAGGTTCACGCCCTTTACGTTAAGGGGTTGCTCCTTGAGATTGGCAACAATCTTTCCATCTTTGTTGATGAGCACTGCGGCGATGACACCGTCGAAGTCGTCGCAATCGTGGTTGCTGATGATGGACATGCACTGTATGCCGGTGGAAAGGAGTGTTGCTGTGAAGCGCGTATCGCAATAGATGTCCCATGAGCGTTTGCTGCCTTCCACGGGTTTCTGTATGCCCGTGATGATTTCCTGTTGCAGATTGTAACCTCCGCCGTTGGCACCGATGCCGAGGTCGTAGGGGTTCAGCGCGTTCACGAGGAAGTAGCCGTTGCTCTTGCCATACCATCCCCAGTTGATGTGCACGTAGTCTTGGTCGTCGTAACCATCGCAAACGTAGGCGTGTCCGCCCTGTCCGTCCTCATTTGAGGCACTGTAGAACACGGGGCGTTTAGCGTTGAGTTCTGCCTTAATCATGTCCATCCACTCTTTGGTGCTGAAATATTCGCGTTTCTTGTAGGCAATGGCTTTGTCGTAGCCGAAGTAATTGACGAGCGCACCTGTAACAGCTTGCGAGAAAGCGCCACTGCCTGCCGGTGCGAACGACATGTGAACCGATACGGCAGCCTGATAACTGAGCGTTGCCACCTGTTTGTTCTGTTCGGCATTGGCATTGTCTTTTTCGAGCCATCCTGGCATATTGTTCCAATCATAGGTGGTTGTGCCAAAGTTAGCGGTGAGGTCTTGTCCGATATTACTCGTATAAGTTAGTTCGCCAATGCCTTGTGCGGGCCAACGATGGTAGCGCATAATTTGTGCCATTGCCGTTGCCACGCAACCCACGAAATAATGCTTTGTGTTAGCTTCGGCGGTGTAGGTGGGCATCATGCCGTTGAAGGGCGCATCCTGTCCCCATTGTATTCCTTCCTTGTCGAGGAGCGGAGAAACAACGACATTTCCCTTTGTCGGGTTGGCATCTGGGATGTGGGGAGCACGGCGCGCAGCGTTGGCTGGTGCATTCTCAACAAGGCGGGCAAACATCTGAAGCATAGTCACGATGTTGCTGGGCGCATTCTCCATTTCAAATGAGCCAGTGTCGCTGTAACCGATGATCTGTCCGATTGCATCGTCACCAGATACGATGACAAAGCCTTGGCTGTTGTCAGCATTATAAACATAGAAAGGAGCAAATTCCTTATCGGTGCTCTTACTAAGTCGGAGTTTTGCTGGAATGGCGGCAAAGCGTGCTTTCGCACTTCGGTGCATCTGTCTTGTCATGAACTTCTGCGCTATTTGCTGTGCCTCTGTCTTTGACACCTTGCCGGCAAATGAAGGTACGGCCAGTATCAAGAACAACAGTAATAGATTTAATGTTCTTTTCATTGCTTGGTTTATATTAAAGTTTAACTTGTGTCATGTCTGTCATGTTCAGAAATAGGTCTTCAGGCTGAGGTTTTTCACCTTAATAGATTACTTAATTGCACAAATTTAGAGTTTTTATTCATGACTTACCCTATATTTTGAGTATTTTTTACGCTAATAACGTATTTTAACGAAGCCGTTCCCTATTCCTTATCCACGTCCTTTGAGGTTGAAACATATCTCATCAGCCTGATTTTATGTACCATAGATGCCTCTTCTTGCAAGATTGCATCATATAATATACGGTTTAAACATAGAAATCTCATAGTTTTTGCGTAACTTTGCAACAGTTCTGTACAAACAAAGCAATATTGAAATGATGACATTATATCCAAAACTGATTACCGACGCACTGGCGAAGGTGGTCTATCCAGGAACAAAGAAGAACCTCGTTGATAGCGAAATGGTGGGTGATGACATCCGTATTGACGGGATGAAGGTTAGCTTCACGCTGATTTTCCCACGCGAGACCGACCCATTCATGAAGTCAACGCTCAAGGCCGCCGAGGCACAGATACATTATTCTATAAGCAAAGATGTGGAAGTAACGATTCAAACCGAGTTCAAGTCGGCACCAAGGCCAGAGGTCGGCAAGTTGTTGCCACAGGTGAAGAACGTCATCGCTGTGAGTTCAGGCAAGGGCGGTGTGGGAAAGAGCACCGTTTCGGCCAATCTGGCCATCGCTCTGGCACGTCTGGGCTACAAAGTCGGACTTCTCGACACCGATATCTTCGGTCCGAGCATGCCGAAGATGTTCGGTGTGGAGGGCGAACGTCCGTATGGCGTCGAAAAAGATGGGCGACAGCTGATCGAACCCATCGAGAAGTATGGCGTGAAGTTGCTTTCCGTAGGCTTCTTCGTCAACCCCGATACGGCGACACTGTGGCGAGGGGGAATGGCTTCTAATGCTTTGAAACAGCTGATAGCAGATGCCAACTGGGGAGAGCTCGACTATTTCATCCTCGACACTCCGCCAGGAACGAGCGACATTCACCTCACGCTCCTTCAGACCCTTGCCATCACCGGCGCAGTAATTGTCTCCACACCGCAGAAGGTGGCCCTTGCCGATGCAAGAAAGGGCATAGACATGTACCGAAACGAGAAAGTCAACGTGCCTATACTCGGCCTTGTGGAGAACATGGCTTGGTTTACGCCAGCCGAGTTGCCAGAGAACAAGTACTATATCTTCGGAAAGGATGGGGCAAAGAAACTCGCCGAGGAGATGGATTGTCCGCTTTTGGCACAGATTCCCATTGTTCAGAGCATTTGTGAGAACGGAGATAATGGGGAACCGTCAGCCACCCACATCGAAACGGCGACCGGACAGGCCTTCATCAGTCTGGCACAGGCTGTGGTGACTGTCGTAAACCGCCGCAATAAGGAGAAAGCTCCGACTAAAATCGTGCATGTGAGCCAAAAATAACTGCGCTTTCCAAGTCCGATAACCGAGCTTTCACTCGTGTGAGCTGAAGTAACAATATATATAAGGTGGCAAAAACGATGCCGTCAGCTGACAAACCGACTGCTGACATTGTAGGAATGATGCGGTGATTCAGGACCTATCGGGAAAAATCAGGTGATGAATTTTCATCGAACATTCCAGCTCCCATATTATAATAAGGTGTAAACAACAAAGTTTCAGATTTGAAATCATGAGGCGACCGCTCCCCCTTCACAGTCCGAGAAGGAGGAGCGATCGCCTTATTTATTAGTCATTTCATTGTCGTTGAGCGTCATTCATCCACGATTGTCCGATGAATATCAGCTCAACGAACACTCATTCCGACACCCTGGCTGCCCAAAGCCACTCCAACTTACCATTTGTAAACCATTCAAACCTTAGTCTATCAATCTGTTTTCTTGTGTTAAATAAACTTGACAGAATGCATTACTCATTATCTTTTTATCTATATTTGCAGTAATCTATTCGCTACGAAACAAGAAAAAGCGTGTTTTGTAAAAGTGGAAACATAAAAATAGGACATTATGAAGAAAGACCTGTTGAGAAAATTGCTGGCCGCCGCCGGCAAGGACGGCACCATCGAGCACGTCATATCGGGGCATCAATCCACAGGGCTGCCAAGTGTTATCGTTCAAACGGCCGACCTCCCAGGAGCGCAACCATGACTATTTGTGGCGACTACAGAAGAATGTGCCCGAATGAGGTCGCATAGGCATCTTCAACCGCCCAACTTTCCCTGCGACAGACAACCCGTCTGTTTCCGTCAATGATGGATGGACGAAGTGCCATGATACGATTTTCAGCATTTTCAGGGTGATTCACCGTTATTCGTTATCTCATCCATGTGGGCGGAAACAGACTGCAATGCTGTCAGCACAACCGTACTTTCATCGCCAACCAGTGGCTGGACGGGTAAGAAATGATGAAAAATCAATCAGAAAATCAAAAAAATCTTTGTGAAATAAATACCTTTTTGTAACTTTGCGTTTACTTAAAAAATCTGTATTCCATTATAAATCTAACATAAGCATCAATGACAAGACCAACCAAACCCATTGAAGATTTCAACCAGTTGGTGGAATATCTGAATGAGAAAAAGATTCAAAAGAATGTTGCTGTGGCATGGCCCGAAGACGAACACACACGCGAAGCCGTTGAAATGGCGGGCAAAACTGGTTTCCTGAAACCTATTCTCGTAGGTTCAAAACAGACACAAGAAAAATACGAAGGCCAGTTCGAGACCATCTTAGCCGATGACCCAGCCGACGCTTCGGCAAAAGCCGTGGAGTTGGTGCGCAACGGACGCACACAAGTGCTTATGAAGGGTTTTGTCAACACCGACGTACTCCTGCGTGCCGTGCTCAACAAGGAGACGGGTATCCTGCCAAAAGGCCGGATTCTCACCCACGTAACGGCAGCCAAAATATCAACCTACCACAAACTGCTCTTCTTCACCGACCCGGCAGTCATCCCATATCCTACACAAGAACAGCGCATGGCGCAGATTGAATACATCGCCGACATGTGCCACAAATTCCACATTCCACAACCTAAAATTTCGCTTATCCACTGCACAGAGAAGGTTGACGAGCGCCATTTCCCGTTCACCGAGGGCTACATGGAGCTCAAACAGATGGCCAAAGACGGCAAATTCGGCAACTGTATCGTAGATGGGCCGCTTGACCTCAAGACTTCCTGCTCGGCGGAGGCCCTCCACGCCAAGAAACTGGAATCGCCAATAGGAGGCGAGGCCGATGCACTCATATTCCCAGACATCGAGGCTGGCAACGTATTCTACAAGGCTATTACGCTCTTTGCTCAGACAGAGACGGCAGCCGTTCTACAAGGAACTCTTGCTCCCGTAGTATTGCCGAGTCGAGGCGACACCGTCAAGTCGAAGTTCTATAGTCTGGCACTCGCCACAATGATATCAACCGAAAAATGACATATACGATGTACAAGGTATTAGCTATTAACCCAGGCTCTACATCAACAAAGATTTCCGTTGCACACAATGACAAACTGCTTTTCGTTGAGGACATCAAGCACTCAAGAGACGAGCTGAGCCAGTTCGAGAAAATATCAGACCAGTATGAATTTCGCAAGCAACACATTCTCAGTGAGCTTGAGAAGCGTGGCATTCCATTGGATTTCGACGCCACAGTAGGCCGCGGCGGACTGTCGAAGGCCGTTCCCAGCGGTGTGTTCCGTGTCAACCTGCAGATGATTGAGGACCAGAAGAAAGCCGTTCATCAGCACGCTTGCGACCTTGGGTGCATGCTGGCTTACGAGATTGCAGAGCTCATTCCTGGCTGCCCCAGTTTCGTGGCCGATCCGGGCGTGGTTGACGAGATGGCACCAGAGGCTCACATCACCGGTCTGCCAGAGATTCCGCGCATCTGTATATGGCACGCGCTCAACCAGAAAGCCATCGCACGACGCTACGCAAGCGAAATAGGCACCACTTACGACAAACTGAACCTCATTATCTGCCATCTTGGTGGCGGAATCTCCATTGCGGCTCACGAACAGGGAAAGGCGATAGATGCCAACAACGCACTCGACGGTGACGGACCTTTCTCACCAGAACGCACGGGCACACTGCCCATGTCGGACATCATACACCTTTGTTTCAGCAGTGGCATGAAAGAGGAAGAGCTACTCCGACTGGTCAGCGCTCGCGGCGGACTGCTGGCTCATCTGGGCACCAACGATATGCGCATGATAGTTAAACAAATAGAAGAAGGTGACAAGCATGCGGAGCTGATTGTTTCAGCAATGATATGGAATGTGGCCAAGGCCATCGCAGCAGAGGGGGCCGTTCTCTGCGGAAAAATTGACGCTGTGTTGCTCACGGGTGGCCTATGCTACAGCGACTACATCGTCAACTTGCTCAAGAAACGCATCGAATTCCTCGCCCCAGTAGTGGTTTATCCTGGTCAGGACGAAATGCTCGCCCTCACGGAGAACGCCATTGCTGCCTTGAGTGGCCAGCGCGAGGTGTTTGAATATTGATTTACGGAACGGCCGAGGGATAGCCCCTCCTTCGCCTACAATGAATCATCCCCAACCAGTCGTCGGAGATAAAGCACATTTGCTATTATGGATTTCCGATTGAAAGGTTGGGGATGATTGTATCTAATTTTCCCAATCACAAACTCATTCGTGAGCTTTGGCATTGCGAAAGGTCATGTTTCGCACCGCAATAGGTAAGCTTTTGGAGAGTGAAAGGTGAGCTTTCGCAAACCAATTCATAAAACATTGTTTTTCAGATAGTTGCATAACGATAGGAGAGGGGGATGGAAAATGATGCCGACACGGTATCTGCCAATGGCCTTCGCCTACCTTTTCGGTTGCGACTACTGACAGATTTTGGCAAGTTGGTGACCAGCCACCACCGCAACGAAACCGATGGCAATACTGGCGAACATGTAGAGTGCCGCCATCGTGAAATCGCCGTTTTTCATCAGTGACGTATTCTCGTTCATAAACGTGGAGAAAGTGGTGAAACCACCGCAGAAACCAGTTGTCAGAATGAGCCTCGTGTCAGCCGAGAGCCATCCTCCCAAGGGAAGTCCCGACACGAAACCAATGACGAGACAGCCGATGATATTGACGGCGAACGTAGCCAACGGGAAGGGTGTCGCCACCCATTCTGCCGTCATCCTCGACACCAAAAACCGCAAACCTCCGCCAAGAAAACTGCCAATGCCCACAAGGAGAAAGCCTTTCAGCATCGTTCCTCCCCAACTCCTCCGCTGCGGGCTTGCCGTCCGTCAGGAGTTTGTCTGTTATTTCTGTCCTTACTCATCATCATTTTTATTCTTCAAGTGTCAGCCACGGATATTCGGAGTCCACGAATCCGCAGTTTCGACGTGCCTTGCCTCGTGGTAGGCACTATGGCAGACAACGATGCAAAAGTAGTAAAAAAGCAATTAACAGCCAAAGCTCTACATTATTAAAAAGAAAAATAGTAACTTTGCGACACATTTTAGTCATCAGTCATACATGATATATCCCGATAATTTTGAACAAAAAATAGGCTTCAACGAAATCAGAACGCTGCTCCACCAGCATTGTCTCTCGACACTCGGAAAGGAAGAGGTCGATCGAATGACGTTCTCCACTGACACAGAACAGATTAACCAGTGGATGGAACAGCTGCGGGAGTTCCGCAGAATACAGGAGGGCATCGACGAATTTCCACTCGACAACGTGTTCGACATGCGTGAAAGCGTCACCCGCATCCGCCTGCAAGGTACGCACATGGAGGAAGATGAGTTGTTCGACCTGAAGCGTTCGCTGGAGACAATCATCGCCATCGTGAAGTTCCTAAGCATTGGAGAAGAGCTGGAGAACGGCGATGTAAAGCATTCTTATCCAGCCCTCTATGCTTTGGCAGACGGAGTGGCTACGTTCCCTGTCCTCGTGCAGCGCATTGGCCAGATCATCGATAAGTTCGGCAAGATGCGCGACACAGCCTCGCCAGAGCTTTTGCAGATTCGTCGTGAGTTGGCAAGGGTCGAAGGCAGCATCTCCCGCACGCTCAACAGCATCCTAAGATCGGCCCAGAGTGAGGGAGTAGTTGACAAAGACGTTGCCCCTGCTCTGCGCGACGGACGACTTGTCATACCCGTCGTTCCGGGAATGAAACGGAAGATTTCGGGAATCGTCCACGATGAGAGCGCCACAGGTCGCACGGTTTATATTGAACCCACCGAAGTAGTGGAGGCAAACAACAGGATTCGAGAACTGGAGAACGAGGAGCGGCGCGAGATTATTCGCATTCTGACCGAGTTTGCCAAGCTGGTGCGCCCTCATGTCAGCGAGATGCTCGACTCGTACCACTTCCTTGCCCAAATCGATTTTATACGCTCAAAGGCCGAACTGTCGCGTCTTTTCAAGGCTTTCGAGCCCGAAGTGAGCGCCCAACCTCAAATCGACTGGATTCGTTCCGTCCATCCGCTGCTCCAACGCTCACTTGCGAGAAAGGCGACGGTGACCAACGCCAGCGACAACGACGGGCAGAAGCCCACCACCGTTGTGCCACTCGACATCCAACTCTCAGCCGAGAAGCACCTACTGGTCATATCCGGACCTAACGCCGGTGGCAAATCGGTCTGTCTCAAGACCGTAGGACTACTGCAATACATGCTCCAGTGCGGACTGTCAATACCCGTTGGCGACCGCTCAGCTACGGGAACGTTCCAGCATATCATGATCGACATCGGCGATGAGCAGAGCATCGAGAACGATTTGAGCACCTATTCGTCGCACTTGATGAACATGAAGAACATGATGCGACAAGCCAACGAGCGCACACTCATCCTCATCGACGAGTTCGGTACTGGCACAGAACCGCAGATTGGAGGAGCCATTGCCGAATCGGTACTCAAGCAATTCTGGCAGAAGAAGGCATGGGCGGTCATCACCACCCACTATCAGAACCTCAAACACTTTGCCGAGAACCACCCAGGGGTCGTCAACGGCGCCATGCTTTACGACCGTCACGAGATGAAACCTCTGTTCCAGCTCGCCATCGGTAGGCCGGGAAGCTCGTTTGCCATAGAAATAGCACGTAAGACGGGCATCCCCGAAGAGGTGATTCGCGACGCGTCAGAGATTGTTGGCTCTGATTACATACAGAGTGACAAGTACTTACAGGACATCGTCCGTGACAAACGCTATTGGGAAAGTAAGCGACAGACCATCCACAGCCACGAGAAGGAGCTCGAAAAGACCATCGCCCGATACGAGAAAGAAATGGAGGAACTGCGCGAAAGCAGAAAACTCATCATCAGTAGGGCCAAACTTCAGGCCGAGGAACTTATCAAAGAAAGCAACAAACGCATCGAGAACGTCATCCGGGAGATAAGGGAACAACAGGCCGAAAAGGAGGCAACGAAGCGCTTGCGTCAGGAATTGGCCGACTATGAGGCTGGAATCGTCAACGGAAGCACCGATGCCGAAGGCAAGGGCTCAGAGAAGGGAGCGTCAGGACTCAGCAAAAAACAGAAAATGCGTGAGAGCGGACTGCTCAGCGATGAAGATTTCCAAAAGAAAATCGATAAAATCAAGAACCGAAAGGAGAGGCACGAACAGCACAAGAAGGATAAACAGGAACGCAAACAGGCCACTGCCGAATCGCTGCGCTCAGCCATCCAGAAGCATAAGAGCAACAACGAGATACGGACGGGCGACACTGTGCGCATCAAAGGCTTAACATCCATCGGAAAAGTGGAGACTATCGACGGCAAGCAAGCTACGGTAATTTTCGGCGACATGCGCACGAAGATGCAGCTAAACCGGCTGGAACATGCTGACATGACTGCCCTTCAGGACACGAAAAAGCAGTTTCAGGCCTACAATTACAGTCGGGAGACGCGCGAGACCATAGACAAGCACCGCAATCAGTTCAAACAAGAGCTCGACGTTCGTGGCTTGAGAGCCGATGAAGCCCTCAACAAGGTGCAGTATTTCATCGACGATGCCATCCTCGTTGGTGCGGGACAGGTGCGCATACTTCACGGAAAAGGCAACGGAATCTTACGAACGTTGATTCGACAGTACCTCCAAAGTGTTCCGAATGTGCGCGATTTCCGTGATGAGCACGTACAGTTTGGCGGCGCTGGCATAACGGTTGTCGAATTGTAGGCGGCCTTCGGCAAAGTGATGGCCGAGCAGCGACAGATGGCTGGTCTGACATCATGATTACGTCGGTTAGCTATCAAATATAATTCATTGATTTACAAACAGATAACAAAATAGATTTTAGAAAAGGTTTTATCAGAAAAGAGTAGGGGATTCCTGACAAAAATCACACCAATTATGGACAATTTACATGATTATCGCCAAGCAATCATCGACGATTTGCTGGCAAGAGAAGACAAGAATGGTGAACCTTCCATCGACGAAGCATCAGCTATCGAACTGCTGAAACAGTTGAGCGACGAGGAGTTGGAAGAGGGAATGCCATTCAACAAACCAGCTGACGTGGCCGATGTGTTACTGGAAATCTTCCGTTCGTAAACCGATGATTACAAAATAAAGGAGGAAAGTTGGGGAGAAAGGTGACCAATCAGTGGAACAAAGCCAAACAACGGTTGACAAACATCCACGAAAGAGAGCGGAATACGGGAATCGAACCCGCCTCCCAGGCTTGGGAAGCCCGTGCACTACCGATGTGCTAATTCCGCAAAACCACCGATTGACGAACACCGCTTCTTGTCAAGCGCATTGCGTTTCCTTTGCTGAAAGCATCTCACAGAACAGAAATTCGTCAAAGATGAGCCGATACCCGGACTCGAACCGGGGACCTACGCATTACGAATGCGTTGCTCTACCAACTGAGCCATATCGGCAAAGGCGAATGCAAAGATACACACAAATTTAGAAATACCAAAATAATCTTGTTGTTATTTGCAAATGATTCTTCGACCAATTACAAGAAAACACTCATATATCACTTAAATACCGTCTGATCGACACGCACCGGCCTTTCTTCCAATTCTCAAGAATCGACTATTCTTACCTGAGAAACAGAGGATTGTAGGCACATTAATTTATCCTATTTATCATAACTGTCATTATCTAAAAGTATATCTTTCATCGCTCAACCCATACATTATTATATAGAAAGATTTGAATATTAGTGGAATTTTCAGTAAGTTTGCACTTCAGTTTAAATGAGCTTCAAAATCAGCAACAATGAGTCAAAACATTCCATTGAACGAAGAAACCCGAAAATACAAGTTACTTTTCATCTGCCTTGGCAACATCTGCCGTTCGCCGGCGGCCAACGCCGTGATGCAAAAACTGGTTGACGAGCGTGGCTTGTCGGCGCGATTCACGATTGATTCGGCTGGCATCGGCGATTGGCATGTCGGCCAATTACCCGACAAACGGATGCGCAAACACGGTGAGCGCAGAGGTTACGCAGTGAACCACATAGCTCGCCAGTTTGATGCGCAGACCGATTTCAATTTGTTTGATTATATATTCGTCATGGACGATGATAACTACAAGGCTATCAGCAGACTGACGCATTCTGATAAAGAAAAGAATCAAATCAGAAGAATGACCGATTTCATGACCGTACATCAGCAAGCGACGAACGTACCTGACCCATATTACGGCGATGCTGACGATTTTGAATATGCCCTCGACCTGATTGAGGATGGCTGCAGAGGAATTTTGAATCGATGCGTGAACGGCGAAGGATTGGATGTTGAACTTTAATCTTAGAGGAACAGAGCATGCAAATCATCCTTGCTTCGGCAAAAATAATGAATTCATCGGCCACCGCACAGCTGAGCCCTGCCACCGAACCACGATTTCAGACCTATGCGGAGCGGTTTGCGCTCGAATTAGGACAACTTTCACCAGAAGAGTTGGCACAAAGGCTCAAGTGCAACGCAAAACTGGCACTGGAAAACAAGCTCCGCTATCAAGATTTTTTCAACGAAGAACACCGAATTCCTGCCATCATGACCTACTATGGACAGGCCTACAAATGCCTGAAGGCGCAGACACTCTCACCGTCGGCCCTCGCTTTTGCCAGTCACCACCTGTGGATTCTCAGCTTCCTGTATGGCATGCTTCGCCCAACCGACCGCATTCACCCATACAGGCTGGAGGGAAAGATGGCGCTCGAAGCTGCCGGAGGCAAGACAATGTTTGCTTTCTGGAAACCTTTACTCACTGATATACTGATAGACGCAGTGAAAGCCGACGATGGAACACTGGTTCATTTGGCAACCGAAGAGTTCGAACACCTGTTCGACTGGAAGAGAATATTGAAGGAGCTGCACGTCGTTCAGCCACATTTCTACGTGCAAAAAGGCGACCAACTCAAGAATGTCACCGTCTATGCGAAGAGCTGCCGAGGCGCTATGACGCGTTTCATCCTACAAAACGGGATAAAAAGGCCTGAGGATCTCCTCGCCTTTGAATACGAAGGGTTCAGCGTATCGCCCCACTCCACCATACCGCCCGACAGCAAAGCCGGTCTGACCGAACTGCTTTGGACGTTAGAAGCATGACGACGAGCTGGTTTGCACCAGCGACGGCATGTGCGCAGACAGCGCAGGGAGTTGTTTCGGTGATTTTTTAGTGTGTCGAACCGTGGTGATTAATCAAGTCATAAGTATTGAAACCTTGTGCGGTACATAGCGCTCAACATTGTTTTAGCTAAATATTATATGTAGTGCAACGACCTGTAAAATAATGATTTACAGTCTATCGCTCAATCAACTAATTAACTTTCCGATGCCACTGGTATCCGGCTGTCTTCCTACGTATGAGCAGTGCAAAGGTATAAACTATCCGTCGTTCGATCAATACCTAATTATAATGATTTCGATCCAACAGCCCTCAGTCATGCGCCACTATGCTTCCGACAATCAGTTTCCAGCCCTCATCTGCAGAAACATCAGCGATCGTGCAGCAAAAGCTCACCTTTCATCGTCCAAAAGCTCACCTATTGCGTTGCAACTAATCAGCGAAAATGAAGAAATATCGAAGTTGGTGTAAACAGACTGATAATGAGTAGGAAACGGAATAATTTGCATAGAAGTGCTCTTTTCAAAAAGGGCAGGAATATGCAGATTTAGGCAGAAGTTCAGTTACCAGAGCGTTACCTGATTTTGGGATAGGTAACGATGGATTAATGTTCGGTAACTGAATTATTTTTGCTCGTGTGGCTGTTGCTGCGGTCGGCAGTTTTCTGCATAAGTGAGGAACGCTTTGAATTTGCTGATTTTGCCACAAAACATCAAAGCGTATGAAAACAAAAAAATGAAGGTGTTGCTCTACCTTAAAAAGAGCGGTCTTGATAAGTCTGGGAAGGCTCCGATTATGGGACGGATAACCATCGGGCGTTCTATCGCACAGTTCAGTTGCAAACTCTCCTGCAATCCCGATTTGTGGAATCCCCGTGAGAGCAGAATGGGCGGAAAAAGTCGTGAGGCGGTGGAAGTGAGTTACATCAATGTAGGCAAAGGTGGAGAGTTTCAGCGTGTTGCGCAGCAGTTCTTTGGCGAGCCGTGCGGTGGCAAGTCCAGCATTGCGGTAGGCAGAAAGTCCGTCAAGATTGCCCGAAGTGTATTTGTGGCAGTATTGAAGACTTACATTCCAATCGTTGCCCGGATACCAATCAAGTCCTGCAAGGGCGTTGAGGGAGTTGCGCTGCACGGCATTCTGTCCCAAGCCTACACTCTGCGCCTCGCCTATATAGTCGGCTATTTCGGCACGGACAACGAACTTACCTATGGGTAGTGAGCAATCGGCACCGAGCATAGTCATGCGATGGTACTTCCCGACTATGCGAAGCGATTTCCCATTAGCCGACAGTTCAGGACAAAAGGCAGGCTGTTTGTTCCACGTCCGCAAGGCACTCACAGAGAAATCCACTCCGCTTAGGTTTACGGTTATGCGTCCACCAAACTCCATATTCTTCAGTCGTTTCTCTGGCTTTCCACTTTCCAAGTCTATCGTATAGGGCAAAGGTGAGGACGAAAGGCGTATTGCCCATGGATTGCGCTCATCTGTGGGCAGTATGAAGAAGTCGGCTACAGGATTACACACCGCCTCGAGCGTAACCGCTCCCATTGTGTACTTAGCACGCAGGGCATTGACAGGCATACGAATATCGTCATAGTCTTGTGCAAGAAATTCTGTGTAGTCGAACGGCGACACGCAGTCGGTAAGTCGCAGCGCATCTGCCACCCCCCATACCACAATCTGTCGTCCCACACGCAGGTCAAGATTACCCTTTGCATAGGCGAGATAAGCCTCGCGCAGCTCCAGTCCCGTGCGCTCTTTGAGTATTCCGTTGTAGATAGCGTTCAGCGACACAAAGAGCGAAGCCGCCCCTTTTTCAAGTTTCAGTTCTCCTCGCGCCCGAGTCCTCGATGCCATCCAGTCGGCTTTTTCCTCTGTCCTTACAGCGTGATAGGTATCAAGGAAACCTTTCACCTGCACCTGCAAAGCGTTGTCGTCGGTAGTTTCGAATGTTTCTTCCAAAACTTCTTCCGAACCAGCAACAGTGTTTTCCAAACTGATAATGGTATCTTCACAAACAATGGTGTCGCTCTCTGTTTGCAGCGTGTCGATTTGGGCTGATGCCTGTGCCGAGAGCATCGGCACAAGCAGGAGCATACATAATCGGAGTAGGTTCATATCAGAGTCCTTTCTCCAATTTGGAAACGGTGAAGAGATTGGGCGACACTCGCACATTGAACCGCTGGTTGTTCATACGAATGATGGTCTTGTGTCCTGTCTGCACGTTTTCCATCTGCATAAGGTGCATAGTCCAAAAGCCTTGCACTTTATCAATGTTGGAAATGGTAAGACGGCGGTGCAGCTTGTTCAGCTTGTCGTAGTATTCCGCCTTGACAGCCATCAAGCAGTCCTGTCTTATCCACGTTACTCGACGTGCATATATTTCGTCCTTGTCGTTGGGAATCGACTGTACCACCCAGCATCGGTGTCCGCCTAAGTTTTCTTCTCTCAGGAGCTGATGTTTCTCCTCGTCCACATTGCGCATACTCATGTCGTTGTAGGTAAAGTCGCTGCCCATGAAGTAGTCGGTCTTCGACGACTTACCGCTGATGCGTCTCGTCTTTTTCATGGCAGGCAGATAGAGCCACTTGTCGTCCACCTTGCGTGGATTGTCGTAGTCCCATGTGAGAAATCCTGTGCCTTTCACATCGCCAGGATAGGTGAAGAACATAATCTTCTTTGTGTCCTTTCTCACGTCCATAGCCCACGACACGAGTTTTCTGATGCGTTTGTGTCCACTTCGTTGAATGAGTGTCATCTCTACGGTAGCGTAGCGTGTGTCGCCATCAGGTCGGTTCTTTACTTTCTGCATAATGTCCCTACCAGACAGCCCTGCTGCCTGTGCGCTGCCAATTGCCAACAGAGCGATGAGCAGTAATGTAAAATTTCTTGTTTTCATACTTTAGGGTTTAATTGTTATTTTGAATGTTGTTGTTAATGTTTGCTTTCTCTTGCTTGAATATGTGGAGATAGTCTATGAGGATAGGCGTGAGGAAGAGGTCAGCCAACAAAGCCGATACCATGCCAGCTACTGCCAGTATGCCCCAGTTGCTCATCTGTGTGGCATCGGAGAAGACGAAGCCCATG
>QWCE01002682.1_pt1 | contig 40241 bp, 34 predicted proteins | sample 1972531 | NCBI WGS metagenome assembly QWCE01 (sample SAMN09866716, study PRJNA288562) | Human gut metagenome isolate term4_stool, whole genome shotgun sequencing... | reverse complement strand
AACTAAATCAATTAAATTCATATCTTCCTCCTAAGTAATTTTTTCTTCATAGCTTCTCCTACAATAGGAGGCACGAATAAATCTGTATCTCCGTCAAAGGTTGCTACCTCTTTTGCAAGTGTTGAACTTACAAATAAATTTTCATTGGATGACAACAAAAATACAGTCTCAACACCGTACTTGTAATTTTTGTTTGCCATGGCAAGTGTATATTCACTGAAATAATCAGAAGCTGATCTAAGGCCCCTAACTATAACCTTGCAGTTTTTCTTTTTTGCATAGTCTACTAGAAGTCCATCAAAGGAATCAATTTCAATTCCTTCCATGCCATCTAAAACTTCATGGAGCAGTTTTTTCCTTTCTTCCACTGTGAAAAGTCCCTTTTTGGAAGTGTTGTCTAAAACAGCAACAACTATTTCTCCAAAAATATCTCTTGCTCTTTTTATAATGTCTAAATGACCATTGGTCACAGGGTCGAAGCTACCCGCATATATTGCTTTCATTTTCATCCCATCCACATATGGAAATTGAAGTATTTCCATATTTTTTATTTTTTAATTCTACAAAGCCTTCTCCAATTAAAAGTGGTTTATCAGTATTATACTCCACAATTAATTTTCCATCTTCTTTTAGAATTTTATATTCTTTTATTAGCTTAAAGGCTTTCTTATATAAATCACGTCTTTCAAAGGGTGGATCCATATAAATATAATCAAATTTTACATTTAAATTTTTCAAAGCTTGATTTAAGTGATCTTCTATAACAAAAGCCTGATCAGAGAATTTTGCTTTTTCAAGATTTTTTTTGACACAAGCTATAGCTTCCTTGGACTTATCAACGAAATATGCTTTTTCAGCACCTCTAGATATAAATTCAATTCCATTGGCACCACTGCCACAAAATAAATCCAAAACTATATCTCCAAAAAAATTTTGACCTAGAATGTTGAAAACTGATTCCTTAACCCTATCTTCTGTAGGTCTTGTGTCTAGTCCTTTAGGAGCTATTAATTTGAGTCCTCTTCTATTTCCTGCTATTATTCTCATAAAGCCTCCAAATTAGTTTTATTTTACCATAAGAAAGGATATATTGAAAGATGTTAGTTCAAATCAGAGTAAAATTCAGTGATTTCTTTATTTAAATAATAATATTTCTCTCCTTCTAAATTTGGATCTTCTTCTAAAATATTTCTAACATCATCTGCTGCATATTTTAAAATAGTTTCATCTCTAAAAGGATCTGCAAGCCTTAAATTTGGCATTCCTGATTGTCTTGTACCAAGAATATCCCCAAAACCTCTAAGTTCTAAATCCTTATTAGCAATATAAAAACCATCATTTGAATCTGTCATTATTTTCATTCTTTCCCAAGAAATTTCACTTTTAGAAAGATTATACAAGATGCAGTAGGACTGTTGTTCTCCTCTTCCAACTCTTCCACGAAGTTGATGTAGAGTTGATAATCCAAATCTCTCGGCATTATAAATCATAATTACACTGGCATTTGGCACATTTACTCCAACTTCAACTACTGTAGTAGAAACCAAAAGATTTATTTTGTTCTCTGCAAAATCTTCCATTACCTTATTTTTTTCATCAGCCTTCATTTTTCCATGGAGAAGTCCAACATTAAATTCACTAAAATATTCACTTAATTCTTCAAAAACTTTTTCAACTGCCTGCAAGTTTTCATAGTCCTGATTTTCTTCAATTAGGGAACAAATTACATAGGCTTGTCTTCCTTCTTTAAGTTCCTTTTTTATAAAATCTAGGGATTTATTTAACATATTTTCATTTATGGCAACTGTCTTAATTGCTTTTCTTCCTTTAGGCATTGTCTTTATTATAGAAACATCTAAATCTGCATAAAGGACTAGACTCAAACTCCTTGGGATAGGAGTAGCTGACATAACAATGGTCGCTGCATCTTTATTTTTATTTTGAAGCATATTTCTTTGGATAACTCCAAAACGATGCTGCTCATCAATAACATTTACTGCTAATTTTTTGAAAACCACATTTTCTTCTATTAGAGCATGAGTACCAATTAAAATATCAATAGATCCCATTTCCAAATTATCTAAAATATCTCTCTTGGCAGCCTTTGTAGTTGAACCAATTAAAAGCCCTACCTTTACTCCAAGTGGTTCTAAAAGTTCTACAAAGGATTCAAAATGTTGTTTTGCTAGGATTTCTGTTGGTGCCATAATAGAAGATTGATATCCATTTAAATAGGAAAGAAACATAACAACTATTGCAATAATTGTTTTGCCACTTCCAACATCACCTTGAATAAGTCTATTTATAGACTTTCCCTTTTTCATATCTTCAAAAATTTCATCTAAAACAGAACTTTGCCCCTCAGTTAGTTTAAAGGGAAGATTTTCTATAAATTCATAAATTTCATCTTTTATTTCAAATTTTATGGCGTCTCGCCTTTCATTTTGTATCTTGTTTTTTAAAATTGAAAGCTCAAACAAAAATAATTCTTCATAAATTAATCTTTGCCTAGCTTGTATGTAATTTTTTCTGCTACTTGGATAATGAATACTTTTTATTGCATCATTTTTACCAATAAAAGAGTATTTTTCTAAAATCTCTCTTGGCAAATTTTCTCTAAATAAGTTTTTATCGATAACTTGATTGATAACTTTTTCAAAAACAAAATTATTTAAGCCTTCAGTTAAACTGTAAATAGGAGAAATTTTTCCCAGTTTTTTCAATTTATCTATTCTTTCAATTTCAGGGCTTGATAAGCTTACCCTTCCCCTAAAGTAATCTACCTTACCATAAACTAAATAGCTACTACCCATAATAATTTGAGAGTTTAAATAAAAGGCATTAAAAAAGGATAACTCAAGCTGACCTGTTTCATCTTCGGCAAGAAAACTAGTTAAGCTTAGTCCCTTTCTTATCCTTCTATTTTGAAGTTTAGAAATGATTTTAACTTTAAAAGTACTTTTTTCTCCAATTTTTGCTTCTGAAACCTTTATTATCTTTGAAGAATCTTCATATCTTCTTGGATAAAAATGCAAGAGGTCATAAACAGTATAAATTCCAAGTTTATGAAATAATTCTGCTCTCTTAGGTCCAATTTGTTTTAAAGTTTTTATAGAATCACTTAACTTCATATTTATCTCCTATTAGAAAAGCCCAAAGCAAAACTTCGGGCTTCTTTAATGATTTAAAATTTATTCTAGGGAAATGATGTAATAATAAATAGGTTGATCTCCTTCTATTACATCAATATCAATGTCTGGATATTTTTCTTCTAATGTTTCACGAACTTTTTCTGCATCTTCTTCTTTTACATCTTCTCCATAGAAAAGTGTTACAAGAGAAATATCATCATTCATTAATTTTTCAACAGTTTCAGTTACTACATCAAAAATAGTTTTTCCGCTTGAAATAATATCTTTAGAAGCAATACCTATTATATCGTCCTTGTGAATTTCCTTTCCACCAATTGTCGTATCTCTAACTGCATATGTTACAGACGCATCAGTGACACTTTCTAAAGCTTCTATCATGTTTTCTTTGTTTTCTTCTTTTGTAGCTTCTTCGTTAAAGGCAAGCATAGCAGCTATACCTTGTGGAACAGATTTTGATGGAATTACAATTATTTCTCTATCAGAAATATCTCTTGCTTGTTCTGCAGATAGAATTATATTGCTGTTATTTGGGATAAGATAAATTACCTTGCCACCAACTTTATCTACACCTTTTAAAAGATCTTCTGTTGATGGATTCATAGTTTGTCCACCAGCAACAACATAATCAACACCTAGAGATTTAAAAGTTTCTGTCATCCCATCTCCCATGGAAACAGTTATGAAAGAATAATCTTTTTCTTCGATTGTTTCTTCCTCTTCTTCTCTTTTTTTGGCTTCAGCAACTTCACTAACATCAAAAAGAACTTCTCTGTGTTGATATCTCATATTGTCAATTTTAATATCTTGTAGAAGACCAAGTTCACAAGCATGTTGAAGTACTATTCCTGGATCGTTAGTGTGAACGTGAACTTTAATTAAATGACTTCCGCCACCACCAACAACTAAAAGACAATCGCCAAGTGGTGCTATTTTTTCTCTAAAAGAGTCAATATCTTCATAATCAGTATTTATAATAAATTCAGTACAATAACCAAATTTTAATGAAGTGTCAGCTTCTGTAAATTGTACTTCTTTTTGAGCTTTTTTCTTTAAAGTTTCGTCTTCTGATTGATCAGCTATATCTTCGCCCTTTAAGACTTTAAGACTACCTTCAAGTAAAATCACAAGACCCTTACCACCAGCATCAACTACACCAGCTTCTTTTAAAACTTGAAGTTGATTTGGAGTGTTATCAAGAGATTTATTTGCTTCAACAATTACATCTTCCAAGAATTCAATTGGTTTTTCACTTTTTTTGTAATGTCTAATGGCAAAATCAGCTGTTTCTCTACCAACTGTAAGAATAGTACCTTCAATTGGTTTCATTACAGCTTTATAAGTTGTTTCACTTGCCTTTTTAAAAGCATGAGCGATATCAGCTGTATCTGCTTCGTCAATTCCTTCAAGCCCTTCAGAAAATCCTCTTAAAAGTTGTGAAAGAATAACTCCACTGTTTCCCCTTGCTCCCATTAGAGCACCACGAGCAGCTGCTGCAGATACATCAGCCACAGTAAAATCTCCTTCTAAACTATCTATTTGTTTTAAGGCAGATTTTGATGTAAGGCTCATGTTAGTTCCTGTATCTCCATCTGGAACAGGGAACACATTAAGGGCGTTGACCTCCTCCTTCATGGATATTAGATAATTTACAGCCCCTTTAAAAATATCTTTTAATAAGGGACCATTAATTTTATTTATTTCCAAAATCTTACCTCCACTATTTAAGTCTAATACCTTCTACCAAGACTTCAATATTATCAACTTCAAGTCCTGTCAAATTCTCAACATTAAACTTAACTCTCTCTATAATATTTTCACCAACAGTAGAAATTTTTACTCCATATTCTAAAATAACATGTAATTCAATATTAATTTCATTTTCGTTAGTGTTTACAACAATTCCCTTTGATAGATTTTCGAATCTCAAAAGTTCAAAAATTCCATCTGCGGCATTTTTTGATGCCATTCCAACAATTCCGTAGCTTTCCATGGCTGAAATCCCAGCTATGTTTGCAAGTACGCTATCTTCTATTACAATATTTCCAAGTTCTCTATTTATAATTGCCGGCATGAGGGCACCTCCTTATCTAGTCTATTATAACAGAATTTACAATATATTAACAGAATTTCAAAATATCCTTTGTAAAAAATTAAAATTTAGTGTAAAATAAGAACATATTGAAAAAATTATTTGCACTTAGCAGCATTTTTTGATAAAATATTGTCTGCTTAATAACTAAAGGAGGTGCGTTATGGCTAAAAGATGTGAAATTTGTGGAAAAGAAAAATCATTTGGAAATAAAATTTCTTTCTCTCACTCTCGTTCTAACAGAAGCTGGTCTCCTAACATTAGAAGAGTTAAGGCTGTAGTTAATGGATCAACAAAAAGAATCAATGTATGTACTAGATGTTTAAGATCTGGTAAAGTCGAAAGAGCTATATAATTAAGGGTCTTAGATAAGATCCTTTTTTTATGTAGATTTTTACATAATAAAACAAATTGTGTCTAAAAAAGAAAACCCCCGAAAATTGTGCTGACTTCCAAAAGTTACTTTCTAAGTTTAACTTTATGGAGTCACATCAAATTTTTAGGGGTAATTTTTTAGCTTAATTTTTCTAATAAAATTTTTCTTATATCCTTTATAAGATATAAGGATCCACACCAAAGAACCATGTCGTCATTTTCTGCAAGGGCTAAAGTTTTTTCCACTGCTTCTTGTCTGTTCTTTATTGCATAAATTTCCTTATTTGAAAAACTTTTAAATTCCCTTTCAAGAGAATCTAAATCTGTAAATCTTTCATTATCTATTTCTGTCAAAATAATTTTATCAGCTATTTTTTCTATTTTTTTCAAAATATTTGAGTGATCCTTATCTTTTAAAAGACTAAATCCCAAAATTAAATTCTTATATTTAAATTTCTTTACACTTTTTTCTATTTTTTCTATTGAATCTAAATTGTGAGAACCATCTACAAGAACAAGTGGATTTCTTGATAGACATTCAGTCCTTCCAATATTTACTGCCTTTTTAAATCCAAGTTTTATCTTTTCTTCATCTAATTTATATTCTTCTTTTAATGAATCTAAGACCATAAGAGCTAGAGAAGCATTTAGGGCTTGATGTTCTCCAATAAGAGAAATTTCTACATTTTTATGATTTCTAAAATCAAACTTATTGCCAAATTCATCTGAACTTATTAATTTAACTTCATCTAAGAAAAATTCATTAAAGCTTGAAGATTTTTCTTTAGATATTTTTTTAAGTTCTTGTCTTGCTTCTTCATTTTGAGGATAAGAAAATACAGTAGAATTTTCTTTTATAATTCCTCCCTTTTCACGAGCAATTTTTTCTAAAGTGTCTCCCAAAATATTTGCATGATCTAGGGCAATATGGCAGAATACTGGAATAGATTTTTCCATTACATTTGTAGCATCAACTCTTCCACCCATTCCAACTTCCATTACTGCAAAATCTAATTTTTTTCTAGAAAAATAAATATAGGATATAGCTGTCAAAATTTCAAAACCACTGACAAAAATCTTCTTCTCGTCTAGTTCTTCTACTTTAGATCTAACTTCACTCGCTATATTGGCAAAATCTTCTTCAGAAATTTCTTTTCTATTTACTTCTATTTCTTCACGAATATTTGTTATATAGGGAGATGTAAATTTGCCAACAGAATAATTATTTTCAATAAGGGCATTTGCAATAAAACTTGCAACTGAACCCTTCCCATTAGTTCCTGTAATGTGAATTATTTTTAATTTATCTTGAGGTCTATCAAAAATATCTAATAGAGCCTTAATATTGTCTGTAGTAAATTCTCCCAGAGGTATATTTCTATTTTCAAGCCAAGAGACTGCGTTTTTGTAATTCATATAAAACTTCCTTTCAATATAAGTGATATTATCAAAATTTTTATCCTTAATCAATATTTTATGTACCAAATTCTCTTCCAATGTGATAGAATAAGAAAAATATATTTATGGAGGTAGAAAAGATGAACAAAGAAATTCGGATGAAAGATTTATTTATTATCGGCTTCGCACTATTTGCAATGTTTTTTGGAGCTGGAAACCTAATCTTTCCCCCTTACTTAGGTTTATTGTCGGGGCACCAATGGTGGATTGGATTTTTAGGCTTTACAATTACAGACGCAGGTTTAGGCCTACTGGCAATTATTGCCCTATCCAAATACGATGGTAACTTAAATGTTTTAGCAACTAGGATCAATAAGACTTTTGCAATTATAATTTCAACAGCAATTATTTTATGTATTGGACCTTTCTTAGCTACACCAAGAACTGCAGCTACTACTTATGAAATAGCTATATTGCCAATTTTTGGTGAATCATTTAACAGATACTTATTTTCAGTAATTTTCTTCGTAATTGCTTGTTTATTGAGTATTAGACCAAGTAAGGTAGTCGATATTGTCGGCAAGTTCCTTACTCCATCACTTTTAATCTGTATGACAGTTTTAATTATCAAGGGTATTGTCAGTCCTATTGGAGAAATAGCAGACACAACAATGATTGACAATGTTCTAAAAAAGGGCATTACAGATGGATACCAAACAATGGATGCTATTGCAGGATGTATGTTCGCACTTGTTGTTATTAATGCAGTTAAAACTAGAAATTATTCTTCAAAGACTCTTGAAATAAAGGCTACTATTATGTCAAGTGTCATAGCAGTAATTTTCTTAGCTTTAATTTATGGTGGTTTATTATATCTAGGAGCCCAAACTTCTGGACTAGGAGTTTATAATCAAGATACTGATTCCACTCTTCTTCTTGTTGACATAACAAATAGAGTTTTAGGTGGAGTAGGTGTTTATATCTTAGGTATTATAACTGCTCTTGCTTGTCTTACAACAGCAATTGGATTAATTTCTGCTACAGGTAACTTCTTTAACGACTTAACTTTCAACAAAATTTCCTACGAAAGAGTTGTTGTTATATGTTCAGTAGTTTCATGTTTAATATCAATGCTTGGTGTTACACAAATCATAAAAATTTCTGCACCAATCCTTGAAATTATCTATCCATGTGCAATGACAATTGTCATTTTAGGACTATTTAACGAAAAAATTAAGGACGACTTAGTTTTTAAAGTTCCTCCAATTGTTTCACTTATATTTGGATTTTTATTTGTATTGCAAGGCAAAAATCTACTTGGTGGATTTGGAGATATTTTGACAAAACTTCCACTTACTGAATTTGGACTTGGATGGGTTGTTCCAATGCTTCTTAGTCTTGTTATTGCTATGATAATTTCAAGCACACAAAATAAAAAAGTAGCTTAAAATAATTATTTTTAAATCACAAAAAACTCTTCTTACTGCAATTAGTAAAAAGAGTTTTTTTATTGTATTTTTTCTTAAATTTTAAATATCAAATAATTTATTAAGCACTTCAGAAATATTTGACATTTTTATAACTTGAAGTTCCTTATAATTTTCTTCTTTTACACTAGAATATTTTGACACATAGGCCTTTTTAAAACCCATTCTTTCAGCTTCTCTTAGTCTTGTATCTAAACTTGGAACATTTTTTAATTCTCCTGTTAGACCAACATCAGCAATAAAAACTGAATTTGCTTCAACGGCTTGATTTAAAGTTGAAGAAACAATTGAAACCATAACTGATAAGTTTGATGCTTGTTCCTTAACCTTAATACCTCCAGTAGATTTTACAACAATATTTTTATCTAAAAAAGTTATTCCTGCCCTCTCTTCCAAAATGGAAACTAAGGTATTTAAATGTTCTCTTCTAACAGATTCAGAAATCCTTGATGGATATGGCAAAAATGATTTTGAAGCAAGAGCTTCTGTTTCAAGAATTATTGGTCTTGTCCCTTCTCTTATAACTGAAAGAGAAGATCCCGCAACTTGCTCTGAAGCTGATCTTTTTGTCATAAAGTATTCAGAAGGATTGTCTATAGAAATCATTCCTCTTTCTGTCATTGAGAAAAATCCAATTTCTCCAGTTGAGCCATACCTATTTTTTGTTGTCATAAGAGATCTCAAATCTTCTGAAGAATCTCCTTCGATTAATAAGACTGTATCCACTAAATGTTCAAGGCTTCTCACACCAGCAAGTTCGTCTTGTTTTGTCATTTGACCTACTAAGAATACCATTCGAGGTTTTTCCAAATCCTTTGCAACTTCAGTCATCTTGTAGGCACACTCCATAGTTTGTGTTGGAGTTCCAGGTCTTTGAGAAAATTCATCAAGAGTAAAAGTTTGGATAGAATCAATAATTATAAGTTGAGGGTCAATTTTTTCTACTTGATCCAAAACAGAATTAAGAGAAGTAACGGAATAAACCCAAATATTATCTGATAATTTATCTAAAATTCTCTCTGCTCTCATCTTAATTTGAGTTTCAGATTCTTCTCCTGATGCGTAAAGGACTCTCATGCCCTTGTTTGCAATATCATTGGCAACTTGCATAAGAAGAGTTGATTTACCTGAACCAGGTTTTGCAGTCAAAATGCTAACTGAATCACGAACGATTCCTCCACCCATAACCCTGTTAAATTCTTCTATACTTGTCTTAATTCTTTCATCAGAAGAAACTGCAACAGTTTTTAATTTTTGAGCATCTTTTTTTATTTTTTTACTTTTTGAAGGAGAATTACTAGAAGCATCTTCTTCTTTTTCTTCTAAAGTATTCCAAGAATTACAGTTTGGGCATTTCCCAAAATATCCATGGGAAATGTATCCGCACTTATTACATTGATAGACTATTTTCTTTTTCATCTTTCGCCTTTTTTATCTTCTTTACTTTTTTTATCTGAATCTTCTTGTACTTAACATCTACAGATATTTCGTCGCCTTCTTTTATTTGGTCATCTAAAAATTCATCAGCAATTTTATCTTCAATTAATTTTGTAATAGTTCTTTGAAGAGGTCTAGCACCAAATACCTTATCGTATCCCTCTTCAACTAAGAAATTAATAAGTTTATCTGTATAAGTTGCCTTTATCCCCATATCTAATAATCTAAGATTTAAAGTATCAAGCATATTTTTAACAATATCTTTTATTTCAGTTTTTTCAAGAGCCTTAAATATTACAACATCGTCAATTCTATTCAAAAATTCTGGCCTAAATTTTTCTTTTAAAGACTCATTAATAATGCCCTTCATTTTTTCAAATTCACTTTTCTTTTCAGATTCTTCTGATGTTGAAAATCCAAGAACTGAATTTTTTGCAAGAAGATTTGCCCCTGCATTTGAAGTCATAATTATGACTGTATCTTTAAAGTTTACTGTCCTACCCTTCGAATCAGTAAGTCTTCCTTCATCAAGAATTTGCAATAAAATATTAAAGATATCAGGGTGAGCTTTTTCTATTTCATCTAATAAAATTACTGAATAAGGATGAGTCCTTACTGCTTCAGTTAGTTCGCCACCTTCATCATATCCAACATATCCTGGAGGAGAACCAACAAGTCTTGATACAGTGAATTTTTCCATATATTCAGACATGTCAAACCTAATCATGTTTTCTTCTTTGCCAAATAAGTTTTTAGCAAGACTCTTTGCAAGATAAGTCTTTCCAACACCAGTTGGACCTACAAAAATAAATGAACCTATTGGTTTATTTGGATCCTTTAGTCCAATTCTAGACCTCTTTATTGCTTTTGCAAGTGATTTAACAGCTTCGTCTTGTCCCTTAACATCTTCTTTTAATTTTTCATCTAAATCTCTTAATTTTTCAGTTTCTTCTTCTGTCATTTCAGTTACAGGAACTTTTGACCATTCAGAAACTATATCAGCAATAAGTTCTGGACTTACTTCTTTTTTCGATTCTTTTTCCTTGAAGTCTTCCCAGCTTTTTTTATATTCATCTTCAAGTTTCTTTTGTTCATCTCTCAAATTAGCAGCAAGTTCATAATCTTGGTCTTTAACAGCTTGATTTTTCTTTTCTTCAATTTCTTCAAGCTCTAATTTATATTTTTCTTCAAAGTCTGGAATCTTGTAAGATTCAATTTTTAATTTTGAACTTGCTTCATCAATTAAATCTATTGCCTTATCTGGCAAAAACCTGTCATTTAAATACCTATCGGAATATTTAACTGCAGCTTCAACACTTTCATCTGGAATAATAACATTGTGATGGTCTTCGTAAATATTTTTAAGACCCTTTAAAATTTTTATTGAATCTTCAGTACTTGGTTCATCAACCATAATTGGCATTAGTCTTCTTTCAAAAGCTGAATCTTTTTCAATCTTTTGTCTATATTCAGATATTGTTGTAGCTCCAATAATTTGAAGAACTGACTTTGTTAGCATTGGCTTTAATATATTTGAAGCATCAAGGGATCCCTCAGCTGAACCTGCTCCAATAATAACGTGCATTTCATCAATAAATAAAATAATATTTTTATTTTTACTTGCTTCATTAGTTACATTTTTAAGTCTTTCTTCAAAGTCGCCTCTATACTTTGCACCAGCAATAAGTTGTGAAATGTCTAGAGTTAAAATAATTTTATCCTTCATAACTTCTGGCACATTTCCTGCCACAATCTCAGCTGCAAGTCCTTCAGCAATAGCTGTTTTTCCAACTCCAGGTTCTCCAATTAAAACAGGATTATTTTTTGTCCTTCTTGAAAGAACTTGGATTACTCTTTTTATTTCTTTTTCTCTTCCTATAACGGGATCGATTTTTCCTTCTTCTGCTTTTTTATTTAAATTAGTTGTGTATTTGTCCAATGCTTCAGAAGGGACTTCTCTGCCATCTTCATAATCTTCATAGTCTTCCATATTATTTAAAATATCATTTTCAAGACTCATTATATCTATTCCCAGTCTTTTTAAAACTAAGATGGCAACACCTTGACCTTCTCTTAAAATTCCAAGTAAAAGATGTTCAGTTGAAACTGTGTTCTCTCCCATTTCTCTTGAAACTTCAAAGGCAAGTTCAAAAATTCTTTTTGTCCTTGGAGTGTAAGCAATACTTGAAACAACAGGTCCTTGTCCTTGACTAACAATATCAAGTGTAGTTTCCTTTGCTTTCTTGTAATCTATACCAAGTTTTGAAAGGATGTGAGCGCCTGTATCTGTACCTTCTCTTAAAATTCCAAGAAGTATGTGTTCTGATCCTATATATGAATGTTTTTGTTCTCTTGCTTCTTGTTGAGCAAAGAGAATGGCTTTTTGTGATTTTTCACTAAATCTTCCAAACATACTCATTTGAAAACCTCCTTCATGAGAGCTCTCGATTTATTTGCCCTTAAAATATCTCTAGATTTAAGGTCAAGAATTGATCCTCTCTCAATTTGTAAATGTCCATTTCTAAGTTTCATAATCTCTTTATAAAAGTCAAAATCCCTATTTGCTTTTAAAATTGAAAGTTCAATTCCAAGATTAATCATACTCATGGACTGCATCATCTCTTCTTCCGACAACAATCTTGCATTTGCAAGAAGTCCATAGGACCTATTAACCATATCTTCCAGGCTAATAATATTATCTAGATAAAGTTTTTTTCTATTTTCCAATTCAACATCAGCAATTTCATCAGTGATGAGTTTTAATTTTTCCACATAAGATTTTTCATCTTCTGTTAAAGTTGATTCAAAAGATAGGGTGTAAATACTTGCAAGAGCTTTTTTTGACTTGTCCCTATAAGAACCAAGAGTGTAACCAAGTCGAGATAGACCTCTTGCTATTTCATTTATGCCAAAATAATTTAAAGCTGGAAGATACATAAACGTTATTGGCTTAAATCCAGTTCCCGCATTAAAAACCCTTGAAGTTAAATAGCCGTAGTCTGGATTAAAGGCAAAGTCTATTTTATCTTCCAATTTTCCCTCTAAATCATAAATTTCTTTATAAAGTTCATCAAGTGACTTAGTTCTAGAAAATTTTGAAAGCTCAATGTGCTCGCTGGAATTTAACAAAATATCTGGTTCATCAACCTTTTGATAAAAAGCAATATTATTTTTCTCAACAAACTTTTTGCCAAGTCTTCCTTCTTCTACAAATTTTAATTTTCTAAGAGAAGACATATTTTCAATATCTATCTTTTCATACCCAAGTTCTCTTATTATTGGATGAAGAAATTCCAAATTTTCCTTTAACTCATCATCTGTCATTGATTTGACAAATTTTTTGCTGTCAATATTTCTATATAATTTAATCTTATTTCCCAAAATTATATTAGACATGGGCATCTTCCTTTAAAATTTTTATCTCATCTCTAATTTCTGCTGCCTTTTCATACTCTTCTAGACTGACTGCAAGATCTAGCTTTTCTTGTAAATCTTCAAGTTTTCTATTATAAACTATATAAGTTTCTGCATTTTTTGGAATTTTTCCCCTATATTTTAAATTTATATTTAAAGCTTTTAAATAAGACTTAATTTCACTGCCAAAAGAATCATAACATTTTGGACATCCCAAAATACCAGTGTTTTTTAGTTCTCTAAAACTTCTACCACAGTATTCACATTTAATATCATCTTCATCATCTTTGTAAGAATTTGCAGTAAATTTAAAAATATTTTTTAAAGCATTTTCAAGTTGGGGAATTATATTTTGATAACCCTGAAATTCCTTTTTAAATTTTTCTTCTGCACAAACTTGACATAAGTGAACTTCCTCTACCTCATCATTTTTTATCCTTGTATATGAAATTATAGATTCTCTTTCTTTACAATTGTCACACAACATATTCTTCCCTCCTAGCTGAAAATAACGAGAAGCATATTTTTTAACAAATCTGCCCTTATTTCATTTCTATTTTCGCATTGGCTAAGTGACCTGTCAGATAAACTCACTTTCATGAGTTCCATTTCCCTTTTTGTAACTTTTTTACGTCTTACAAGTTCTTTTAAAAGATCATCACAATTATTTTTTGTAATGGAGTCGCCTATAAAATTTAAAAAAGTATTAAGTGTATCTTCATCATCATCCAACTTAACTTTGACTATTCTTATATAGCCTCCTCCGCCACGTCTTGACTCAACATAATATCCTTTAAAGGGAGTAAATCTTGTTGTCAATACATAATTAATTTGTGAAGGAGCACAGTTGAATTGGTCCGAAATTTTTGATCTTTGTATTTCAACAACTCCATCCGATTCAAAAATAAGTTCGTTTAAAAATTCTTCGATGGAATTGGATAATTTTGCCATAGTATCATTCCTTTGACTATCTTTGTCTTTTAGCCTGTAAAAAAACTGACTATCTTTTACTATCTCTAGTTTAATATAAACTAGGTCTTTTGTAAAGTATTTCATTTACGGGTAAAAATAACAAATTTAAAATAAATTATATTAAAAACCCTAAAATTTTTATAAAAAAAAGACCTGGGCATTGCCCAAGTCTCAAATTCTTAAATTTATTTTTCTTGTTTTCTTTCTTCTATAATCTTTTCAGCAATATTTTGTGGAACTTCTTCATATCTAACAAATTCCATGTTGAAAGTTCCCCTACCTTGAGTTAGTGATCTAAGATCAATTAGGTAAGTGAAAAGTTCTGCTTGAGGTGCTTCAGCAATTAAAACTTGAGTGCCATCATTTTGTTGATCCATACCAAGAATTCTTCCACGTCTCTTGTTCATATCGCCCATTACATCTCCAAGATAAGATTCTGGGATTGTAACTTCAACTTTCATAATAGGTTCTAGAAGAACTGGACTTGCTTCTTGCATACCCTTCTTGAAAGCAAGGTTAGCAGCAAGTTTAAAACTCATTTCATTGGAGTCAACATCATGGTAAGATCCATCGTATAAAACTGCTTTAAAGTTTGTAACAGGATATCCTGCCAAAACTCCCTTTTCCTTAGATTCTATAATTCCCTTTTCAACTGCTGGGAAATAATTCTTAGGGACAGCTCCACCAAATACTTCTTCGTCAAATTCAAAATCTTGTTCAGATGGTTCGAATCTAATCCAAACATCTCCATATTGACCTGCTCCACCAGATTGTTTCTTGTGTTTACCTTGAACGCTAGAAGTCTTTCTAATTGTTTCTCTATAAGGAATTATGAAAGGAACTATTTCAACTTCAACACCATAAGTGTTCTTTAATTTTTCAAGGATTACATCAAGTTGAACCTTTCCTTGACCACCTATAGTAAGTTGTTTAGTTTCAGCATTTCTTTCAATAGTAAATGTAGGATCTTCATCTCTAATTTTCTTCAAAGATTGAGAAAGTTTTTCTTCATCTCCCTTAGTCTTTGGTTCTATTGCATAATATAAAACTGGAGTTGGGTGTTTCAATTTTTTGTATTCAACTACATGATCTTTGTCACAAAGAGTGTCACCAGTTAATGTTCCCATTAATTTTGTAGTTGCACCAATATCTCCTGCATAAATTTCATCAACTTCTATTTGTTCTTTACCTCTCATTACGTAAAGACCGCCAAGTTTTTCACTTTCTTCTTTATTTACATTATATATAGGAGTGTTTTTATTTAATACGCCAGATATAACTTTAAAAATAGAAATTTTTCCTAAGAATGGATCAGAAATTGTCTTAAATACAACAGCAGCAAAAGGATCTTTTGCGGAAACTTTTCTGTCTTCTCCGTCTTTATATCTGAAACCTAAGTGTGCACGTTCGTCATCTGGTGCTGGCATATAATTTACAATTGTATTAAGTAAAATATCTATACCAATTCCCTTTTCACCACTACCAACAAGTAGAGGAACTGCGTCACCTTCAAGAAGAGCTGTTGTAACTCCTCTTAATAAATCTTCTCTTGTAAATTTTTCTCCAGAAAAATATTTTTCCATTAAAACTTCATCAGAACCTGCAACAACTTCTGCAATTTCTTCATACATTCTTTCAGTTGCCTTAACTTGATCGTGATTAAGTTCAGTTTCTTGTGGTGCAGAATTTACATACTTATATCCTTTTTGGAAGATAACATCTGTTACACCAACAAAGCTTTCTCCTTCACCAATAGGAACTGAGAATGGTATAACTTTTTTACCAAAAGCAGCTTCAAGTTCATCCATTAATTTTCTGAAGTTTACATTTTCGCCGTCTATTTTATTTATAAAGATAATTCTTGGAAGTCCAATCTTTTCAGCGTATTTCCAAGTTCTTTCTGTTCCAACTTCTATACCTTTTGTAGCATCTATAACCATTATTGCAGCTTCACTTGCTCTTAAAGCACTGTGAGCTTCTCCAACAAAATCAAGAAATCCAGGAGTATCTATTATGTTTACTTTATAATTTCTCCATTCAACAGGAATGATTGATGTTGCAATTGATGTTCCTCTTTCTCTTTCTTCTTTTGAAAAGTCAGAGATAGTATTCTTGCTAGAAACATTTCCAAGTTTTTTTGTAGCTCCACTTTGGAATAACATAGCCTCTGTTAGGTTAGTTTTTCCGGAGCCAGAATGTCCCACGAGAGCAAGATTTCTTACCTTATCTGTTGTATAAACTTTCATTGTTTTCCTCCTAAATATATAAAATTTTTTGAAATCGTTTCGATGAATAAATTATAACACAAATTTTAGCATTTGAAAACTGTGTAAAATTATCTATTTAGGGTACTAAATTATTGAAAATATAATTTTATTAATAAATGAGTGATTTATATGAACTTTAATTTTTTTAAAAAAGAAAATATTCCTTATATAATAATTTTTTGTTTGCTCCTAGTTATTGGTTACCAATATTATGATTCCAATAATTATGACGATGAAACAAGAGAACTTCTAAAAATAAATACTTCTGATTCAAATGATAATAAAATGAGTTCACTAAAATCTAATGAACTTGAAATTGAAAAAGCAAATAATGAAATAAAAGAAACAGAAGAAATAATGGTACATATTTCAGGTGCAGTAAATAAACCTGGCATCATAAAATTAAACTCTTCCAAAAGAATAGTTGACGCTCTTGAATTAGCAGGTGGACCAAGAGATGACGCAGACCTCGATAGAATTAATCTTGCATCAAAACTTCACGATGAAGAGAAAATTTACGTCCCAAAAATTGGTGAAGAAAATATAAGTGGAATCTCCTCTCTAGTTTCTAGTCCATCAGAAAGTGGAAATAGCTCTGGAAAAATAAATATTAACTCAGCTGATGCAAGTGATTTGCAAAAAATTCCTGGTGTTGGAGAAAAAACTGCTGAAAAGATTATTGATTACAGAAATAATAATTCTTTCTCTTCTATTGAGGATATAAAAAATGTCCCTGGCATTGGGGACAAAAAATTTGAATCCATGAAGGATTATATTTCAACTTATTAAATTTAAAAATTTATAATCTACAAAATAAAATCTTCTATAAATAAGTTAATAAAATAATATGACACAAAATATTTTTTCATATTCTCCTAAAAAAACTCAAGAAAAAAGAAGCACCTAAGTGCCTCTTATCTTGAGTTTTTATCTTCTTCTAGTATTTTTTCTGTAATGGCTTTTATCTGATGAGGCAATACCTATAATCAGTGCAAAAATAAGTGACACTAAACCAGATGATACCCCAACTACAAAAATAATTAAATTGTCTAAACTGCTTGGATCAAAAAGTTTATTGATAACAATAAATAGGGATATTATACCAACAAAAACTAGTGCAAGTCCTGGTAAATATTTTATAAATTTTAAATCTCTTGCAGCAAAATTTACTATAAAGGTAAGTACAACTCCAATTAATATTGCACCTAGAGTAAGGAGCAAATAAGTGGAATTTTCCATAACCAATTCCATAACTTTATTCATTTTACACCTCATTTATTTAGATGACAGTTCTTCTTGCCATATATTTGCATAGCGACCAGTTGCCCACTCTGTCATAATTGTGGAAGCATCATCGCCAATTTCTCTTTCAAAAATTGGACTCGGCACAATTCTTCCTTCACTTATATTATATATTTTTAGAAAATTATTTTCCAATGTTATTAAAAAATTATTATCAGGAGAAACAAATCCATCTCTTATATTGGATTTAAAATTTTTAATTCTTGACATTGGAACATTAATCTTATTGTAATTATTAACTTCATAAGGAAGAACCAAGTTCAAATCAAAGTCAGAAAAAGTATTATCTTCTTCATTTAATCTACCCTTTAATTTCCAGAATCCGTTATCTCTATAAATTCCAATATTATAAGGATTTTCTTTTAGATCTTCAATCTTTTTACCCTCATTTTCCAAAGATTCTTCTGACAAAAAGTCTTTATATGTCAAAGCTTTTTTATCTTCAAGATTATCTAATTTATAAATTCTAAGACTTCTCTCGTTGGTATTCCTGTCTAAACTTTCAACATTTATATAATTATTTGTTATAAAATTAACTGTCTTTAATGAATTATTTTCTCTTAATTCTTCTACTTCAATTTTAGGAATTTCTGGATCCTTATTCCTTGGCTTAACTCTCTTATATTCCTTTGCTATTATTTTGTCAGTAGTTTCATCAGATTTTGATTCTCTTTGAACACTTACTTCATAGAAGCTATCATCTCTAGGCAAAACTATGTTATTCATTTCATAAACATTTTCCAATTTTAAATCAGAAAATTTAAGATAAAGAGTTTTATAATTCCAATTTGGAGGGTTGGAATCAATCCTTGTCTTTAAACCAATTAAAAATCCCTTGTCGCCAGTATAATCAAAAAGATTTCTTCTGTTTAAAACTTCATCTTTTTTTGCAAGGATAAAAGTATTTAAATCTTCGTTCTTCATCTTGTCATCAAGAAGCTTTATCTCCAAAATAATCCCATTGTCAAAAACTAGAGCAGTGTTTTCGCTGGTTTTTATAACTTCATAATAGGTGCTACTGTTAGAATTTGAATCAAAAATATAAGTAGTATAAACATCAGAATCTTCTAATCCCAAAGTTTTGTAATCAATGTTAAATTTTTGATATAGATAATTTGAAAGTCTAGTGTACTTAGTTTTATACTCTGCATCTTTTATATAATCATTGGCAAGAATAACTGAATCATTGCTAAAATATAGCTCTTCTCCAATTAATTCTTTAAATTTAAAATTATCTTGATTAATTCTCTTATTGGAAATAAACTTTGTAATTGTCCACTTGCCATAAATAGGTGACTGACCCATGTCGGGTCTTTCTACATTTGTCCCTTGGCTAGTAAAAAAGGAGCATCCAGTTAACAAAATTAATGAAAAGAAAAAAAATATTTTTTTAATCAACTTTCTCACCTGCTTCTTTATTTAGCTCTATTGGCAAACTTACCTTAACTGTAGTTCCAATATTTTCCTCAGAAAAAATTTCCAAATTTCCATTGTGAAGCTTTGTTATTTCATCACTAATTGATAGACCAATTCCACTGTGACTCTTGGAGTGCTTACCCTTATAAAATTTTTCTTTAACATGAGCAAGTTCTTCCTTTGTCATGCCCATTCCATTGTCAGACACCATAATTTGAACAAAATTATTTTCTTCGAGCATTTGAAATTTAACCCAACCCTTGTCTGATGTAAACTTAATAGCATTGTCCAAAAGATTAATTAAAAGTTGTTTTATCCTATTTTCATCAGCATTAATTAAAATTGATTCCTTTGGCAATTCAGTAATTAGTTCAATATTATTAGACTTGGCACGAGGTTTCATTTGCTTAGAAATATCTAGGCAAGTCTGTGCAATATCAAATACTTCTTTATCGAGAGTTATTCTTCCAGAAATATATCTAGAAAAATCTAAAAGCTCTTCAACCATTTTTGCAAGCCTATCAGCTTCATTTTCTATTATATTTAATCCATCTTCGATGAGATCTTTTTCATCTTCTTTTGCATCTTTTAGTACAACTGCCCAACCTTTTATAGAAGTAAGAGGAGTTCTCAATTCATGAGAAATCGAAGAAATAAAATCATTTTTAATTCTATCCTTATTAATTATCTCATCGCTCATTGCATTAAGAGTTTTGGCAAGTTCTCCTATTTCGTCGTCCTCAAAGACCTTTGCCTTTTCTTCATAATTTCCCTTTAACATTGTATTTGCAACTTCTGTTAATTCAAGAATTGGTCTTACAATTGATTTTGAAATAAGTAGCGAAAACATAGTGGTAACTAGGGCAACAAAGAGAGTAAAAATAAGTAAAGATATTACAGCTTTTAAAATGGCTGAATTAGCTTCTTCTAAAGAAGAAATAAATCTCAAATAACCCATAGTTTCTCCGCTATTATTTTTTATTGGACCTGAAACTGACATTATAGATTCACCAGTCTGTGAATCTTCACCTCTCCAGCTTTTTATTTCTCCTTTTTCGGCAGCTAAAACATCAGACGTTCTTATGGGATTTGATGCCAGCCTTCCAATAGAATCTAGTAAAAGATTTCCTTCTTTATCAAGAATTTGCACTTCTGCATTGGTATTTGACAAGAATATGTCGTTGTCCTCATATATTAAATCTTCCAATGATTTATCGGAGTAATCTCTTTTATAAATTTCAAGAGACAATTCCATTCTAGAAACAAGTTCTTTTGAAATATTATTGTAATAATAAAAACTAAAAGCAAATAAAAGGAAAATATCTATAATTGAAATTGTAATTAAAATAATTATTAGAAAACTTTTTACAAGTCTCTTTCCAATTTTATTTTTCAATTATAAACCTACTTCCATCTGTAACCAGTTCCCCAGACAGTTTCTATGTAATCTGGTTTTGCTGGATTTGTTTCAATTTTTGATCTCAATCTTCTTATATTGACATCTACAATTTTTGAATCGCCCAAGAAGTCATCTCCCCAAACTAATTTTAAAATTTCATTTCGAGTCATAGCTTTGCCAGGATTAGTCATAAATATTTTTATTATTTGATACTCTGTTGGAGTAAGTTCAAGTTCAACATCGTCCTTGTAAAATTTTCTTGAATACGAATCTATTTTAAAAGGTGGATCTGTTATTAAGTTGCTTTCATTTTCTTCTCCAATTTCAAGTCTTCTCTCAATGGATTTTATCCTTAGAGTTAGCTCAGTTGGATTAAAAGGCTTAGTCAAATAATCATCAGTTCCATATTGAAGTCCCATGATTTTATCATAGTCCTCTGCCTTTGCAGTTAGCATGATGATACCGAGATTTGGGAACTGCCCTCTCAAGGTCTTGCAGACTTCAAAACCATCTATACCAGGTAACATAATATCTAAAACCACAATATCAGGAAGTTCACGTCTAGCAATTTCTATTCCATCTTCTCCACTGCCTGCTTCAAAAATTATTCTTCGTCTTCAACGAGCAAGACTTTTGTTTTCAAAATATCACCTCTATCTTGTAATTATAAAGAAAATCCACTCCAAATTCAATTGAAGTGGATTTGTTAAAAATTTTAATAATAATTAGGAGCTTCTCTTGTAATAGTGATGTTGTGTGGATGAGATTCTGTAAGTGAAGCTTGTGTAATTTTTACATATTTAGCTGTGGCTCTTAGAGTTTCTAGATCCTTTGCACCAAGATATCCCATGGCAGACTTAACTCCACCTACTAATTGGAATACAATATCTCCTACAAATCCCTTAAATGGAACTCTACCTTCTACTCCTTCTGGAACATATTTAGTTGTACCACTTTGGAAGTATCTATCAGATGAACCAGCACTCATAGCACCAAGAGAACCCATTCCTCTATATGCCTTAAATCTTCTTCCTTCAACGAAGATTTCTTCTCCTGGAGATTCATCAGTTCCTGCAAATAAAGAACCCATCATAACAACATTACCACCAGCTGCTAGAGCTTTGGCTACATCACCAGAGAATTTGATACCACCATCAGCAATTATAGGAATTCCATATTTTTTAGCTGCTCTATAAGCTTCCATAATAGCAGTAATTTGTGGGACACCAATACCTGTTACAACTCTTGTTGTACAAATTGATCCAGGTCCAATACCAATCTTAACGCAATCAGCACCAGCTTTTATTAAATCTTCAGTTCCTTCATAAGTTGCCACATTACCTGCAATAAGTTGTAGGTCTGGGAAGGCATCTTTAATCTTTTTAATAGTATTCAAAACATTTTTAGATTGACCATGGGCAGTGTCTATTACTACAACATCCGCCTTTGCTTTTACAAGAGCTTCTATTCTATCTAAGACATCATTAGTTGCACCAACTGCTGCACCAGCTAAAAGTCTTCCTGATTTATCTCTTGCAGAGTTTGGATATTGTTCATGTTTTTCTATATCTTTTATAGTAATAAGACCCTTTAAAACATTGTCTTTGTCAACTAAAGGAAGTTTTTCAATTTTATATTTCTTTAAAATCTTTAAAGCTTCATCTAAATCAATATCAGGATTTCCTGTAATAAGTTTTTCTGAAGTCATTACATCGCTAATTCTCTTAGAAAGGTCTGTTTCAAATCTTATATCTCTGTTTGTAATAATGCCTTCTAAAACGCCCTTTTCTGTAACAACTGGCACACCAGAAATTCTGTATCTGTCCATAAGTTCAGAAGCATCTTTTATTGAATGGTCCTTAGTTAGTGAAAAAGGATCAGTTATAACTCCATGTTCAGATCTTTTTACCTTGTCAACTTCAAGAGCTTGTTCTTCAATTGACATATTCTTATGAATAATACCAATACCACCTTCTCTTGCCATGGCAATTGACATTCTGTGTTCAGTAACAGTGTCCATGCCCGCAGACATTAGGGGTATATTTAACTTAATCTTTTCTGTTAAATTTGTAGATAAATCAACTTCATTAGGCAAAATTTCTGATTTTGCTGGCACAAGTAAAATATCATCAAATGTTAGTCCTTCTCCAAATAATTCCATATTCCCTCCTGATTATTAATACAACTTAACCTTCATTACTAACTGACTTCAATCTGAAATCAATATTCTCATCTACCAATGTAACCTTATCTGGCAAATTCAATTTAACTAAATCATTTCCATTTTTAAAATTATAAAAATTAATTGGCTTAGTTTCTACGAAATCTATAGAGTCAATTACATCAGAATTTCCTCTAATTGTAACAGAAGATGGCTCAATTGAAAAGTCACTTGTCACAATATTTTGACTTGTATTTTCATTAAGTTTTAATTTTATTGGCACAGTTTTACTTTTTAAGATTGGAAGATCGACTTTTACAGTTGAAGGTGTTATTTCTACTTCCTTGATAAGCTTGCCTGTATCATCATAAGCATGAATTTCAGTTTCTAGACTTGTCGACTCGCTTATATCTTTTAAATCTATGTGAGATTCAATTTTATTTATTTTTCCAACATAGACGCTTGCTCCCTTAACTTTTACATCAATTTTTCTTTCAAGATCACCCAAAGACAAACCCTTTTCTAATTTATTATCAAAAACTAAATTAGCAGTAGAATTTTCTTCTATGACCTTATCTATTTTAAAAGGTATTTTTCTTGGAGTCGTATTTGTAACAGAAATTCCAAGATCAATATAAGATACATTTATCGGCACAGAATGTTCACCTTCAGTTAATTTACTTAAATCAACCTTTGCGACAATTCCATCTCTTGTAACATTTCTCATATAAGAGTTGTAGCCTTGTAATTTGACATCTACACTTGCTTCCTTAGGAGAAATTATTGTCAAATTTTTTTCCTTTAAATGATTTAAACCATCATAGGTAACTTCAATATTTTTAAAATTTGATGAAGTGATAAAATTTGCTTCGCCCTTTACATAGGACCAGAGAATAATGGCAAAAATCAATGACATAATTTTTAGCATTAAACTCCTATTTTCCTTAAAATTCATCTTCTTCATTTTTTTCACCACGCTTTGAGAAAATAGTCTTTTTTCTGTAATCTGGACTGTAAATTTCAAGAAGCTTTGCTTCAAGAGTTTCTATATCCAAGTATCTTGAGATAACTCCATTTTCTGCAGTAGATATAGTTCCATTTTCTTCTGAAACCATAATAGAAAGACAATCCGATTTTTCAGAAATACCAATTCCTGCCCTATGTCTTGTTCCCAATTCTTTGGATATTTTTTCATTGTCACTTAAAGGAAGAAAACAAGCTGCAGCTTTTACCTTTGAACCCTTAATAATAACTGCTCCATCGTGAAGTGGTGTGTTTGGTATAAAAATATTAATTAAAAGTCCACTGCTTACTCTACCGTTTATTTCAGTTCCAGTTTCAATTACTTCAGTTAAACCTACTTCATTTTCTATAATAATTAAAGCTCCAATTTTTTGTCTAGCAAGGGACCCAACAGCAGAAATAATTTCTTCTACTGTCTCTGGAACATTGTCTTTATTCTGGCTAAAATTATTTTTAATATTAGAAGTAAGACCAAGATATTGAAGACCTCTTCTGATTTCTGGTTGAAATAAAATAATTATTGCAACAATACCGTCATTAATAAACCTCGTGAAAATCCAGTTGACAGTATAAAGTTGGAAAAATTGCGAAATTTTTATAAAAAGTAAAATCAAAAGAATTCCCTTAAAAACTTGCTCTGCCCTTGTGTTTCTAATTAATTTTAATACATAATAAATAAGGATAGTTACAATTAAAATATCCACAACATCTCTTAAATTAATTACATTTAAAAAATTATTTATTTTATCCATTAAGCACCTCTCTTTCTCACAATAATTATAAGTGCAAAATATAAGCCAATTGCTATTAAAATATCTCCAATGCTGATGACCTTAGAAGGTCCAAGTAACCTATTTAAAGGAATAATATCTGATAAAAAATAAAGTTTAGGATTATCAAAAACCCCATGACTTAAGCTTCCGCCCATATAAATAATTTTTATAATTCTTTCATTTTCTATTTTCATAAGGGCAGATGGAGAAACTGGCATCTTTCCATTAAAAATTACTGGAAGAGCATTTAAAAAAGTTCCTATCCCACAAATTAAAAGACCCTTGTTTTCATAATTTGAAAAAAATGAAAGACTAATGAGTAAAATAGAAAGAATGTGGAAAAACTTAAAATATTTAATAAAAAAATCTGTAAGACTTCCAAAATCTTTTCCTGTTATAAAATTAATAAAAATCATTATAAAAATACCTAAAAAGGCAAGATAAACTCTTTTAAATTCAAAATTTACTAAATTATTTAAATTTTTATCCTTAATAAAAAATAAACTTATAAGAGCAACAATAAGTGCTTCTAAAATCATTTTACCACCATAAAATTATAATATCACAAATTATTCATTTTGACATATTTTCCAAAGATTTTATGGACTTATCTTTAAAATAATTTATAACTTTTGATGTTAAAATATTTTCCTTTAAAAATTCCTTGTCATTTATTACATTAAGAATTAAGATACAAAAATTCTCTTTATAATTATAAAAAATATCGATAAAAAAAGGAGCCTGTGCTCCCTTTATCAAACATCTTTAATTCTCAAAACCTTGTAACCAGCTTTTCTTACAGCTGCAACTCTAACTCCTGCTTTTGGAACAGACTCAACAACTTTACCATCACCAATATAAATCATAATATGTTCTCCAGCTCTGTTTAAAAGGTCTCCTCTTCTTAGCTCATTCATTGGAACTTCATAAACATTAGGAGATCCTTCAATAAGCCAAGAATAAGCTGGTGAAATATCAAAGCCTGCATAATCTGCTGCAGTTCCAACTAAACCAGAACAGTCATATTCTTGATATGTTGCCCCTTGACGGCTCAAGGCATAATTTATCATGTGGTCAATTCTTTCCTTATAGCTATTTGGTCTTGTAATAGTCCACCAAGATAAGCCAATGTCTTCTCCTTTTTTGGCAAGAGAATACATTTGTCCTCTATCTGCTGAAAAATCAATTAAATTTTCTTCATTTCCATAAAGAATATTCATGATTTCATCTCCTCTTGCATTAATAAGTTCAGAAATTTCATTTTTCTTTCCTGCTGTATTGACAAAATTGAGATAAACTACTTTATAGGCATCATTTTGTCCATTTTTTTCACAAGTTATAAAAGGAAGTAAAATATTATTTTTCATCCATTTATTTATATAATTTTGACTTATATTAACATCATTTCCATCAATGCAAATTGTCTTATTTTTTAATGCATCAAAATTCATATAAAGAAGTCCTGTATTTTTTGGAATATTAACTGTACCATTTATCTTTTTAAAACTTGTAATTCTTGAGTTTTTTATTTCTGCAGCATATCCTAGACTCAAATTTATTTTCCTATTATCATTTTTTGGAGGAAAATAAGTAAAATCATTATCTTTTCCAATAATTTCTCCTGAAGCAATATTTTTAATTTCAGGGTCAAGTGGCTTTTCTAAATTCATGCTCACTTTCATTTTTTGATTTAAGTCATTTAAAATTTTTTCATCATTGGAAAGATTTGGATTTAAAATTACACATTTTTTTACTTGGTCATAATCTATTTGTATATCCAGTGCTTCAGCCATATCTCTCAGTTTAAAATAATTATTTCCATTGATATTATATCCGGAAATTTGAACTTCTCTGCCATCAATAAAAATTTTTTGAGGACTTGGAATAGATTTTTTAGATCCAGAAATATTTTCCTTTGGGATTCCAGAAAAGTCCCTATAATCTGACTCCATAAATATCTCAATTGCATTTCTTTCACTGTTAAATCTTATGTCGAACTTTTTAGCAGTGTTATTCATATATGATGCAAAATTTCTAAGTTTAAAATAATTATAGTCATTGATGATATATGTAGAAAAAGTATAATTAGAAATACTGCCATCTTGACTTACAATATCCATCTTAGATGAATTATTTGGCAAGGCTTTTTCTGCGAAAATATTTGTTGGAATTAATAAACTTAAAAATAAGCAAATAAAAATTAATCTTTTTTTCATAAATTTCTCCTTTCACAGTTTACTTTATTAAATTTATTTTATCAGATAAAAATAAATCCTGCTATAAAGAATTATATACTCTATTTTATTTTTAGAAATCCTCGCCTCTAACTTGATAACTTACTTCTTATGACTTAAAATATTCTTGAGGTGTAAAATGAAATTATTAGAAGAAAGAATTATAAATGACGGAAGAATTTTAGATGGAAATATTGTTAAGGTAGACTCATTTTTAAATCACCAACTAGATATTAAATTTTTGGATAAACTAGCTGAAGAAATGGCAGTTTATTTTAAGGATAAAAAAATAAATAAAATACTTACTATAGAAGCAAGTGGTATAGCTCTTGCTAGTGTAGCTTCAAAACACTTTGATGATGCCATGGTTGTATTTTGCAAAAAGCAAAAAACTTTAAATATTGGCGACGATGTTTACCAATCTAAGGTTGAATCCTTTACAACAAAGAAAAACTACACTATTACTGTTTCTAAAAGATTTTTGTCAGCAGATGACAATTTACTTATTATTGACGATTTCCTAGCTGAGGGTAATGCTTTAAAGGGACTAATCGACGTATCAAAACAAGCCGGTGCAAATATTTCTGGCATTTCAGTTGCCATTGAAAAAGGCTTTCAAGATGGTGGGAAAATTATAAGAGATATGGGCTATGATTTACTTTCTCTTGCCATAATTGATTCAATAGAAGACGGAAATATTTCTTTTAGATAAGAATTATAAAATTTTCACAAAATCTTCCATTTTTAAATTAATGGGAGATTTTTTTTTAATTTATTGAATTATAAAATAATAAAATTTAGGCAAAAGAAAAACCGAGAAAAATCTCGGTCTTAATTTTGTAATATTATAAAATTATTTATTTGCAATCTCAACTAATGAAGATTTTAAATTTTCTTCTATCTTTCTAAGTTCAACAGAAGCTTCTTCCCTTCTCCTATGTCCTTCAATTTGAATTTCACGGACTTCATTTAAGGCAGAAATAAGCTGTTCATTTGTGTGTCTTATAGTTTCCATATCAACAATTCCTCTTTCAGAAAGTCTAGCAGTTTCAACAGTAGTTTGTTTTAAAGTTTCTGCATTTTTCTTTAAGAGCTTGTTTGTAAGATCAGTCACTTCCTTTGTTGCCTTAGCTGCTTCTTTTGAATGATTTGCACCTAGAGCAATTACCATTTGAGATTTCCAAAGTGGAATGGTATTTACAATTGTAGACTGAATTTTTTCAACCATAACTGTATTTGATGATTGTACCATTCTAATTTGAGGTGCCATTTGAATTGAAACCATCCTAGTTAAATCTAGGTCGTGAAGTTTTTTTTCAAACCTACTTATCATATTTACATAATCATTTGCACGTTGAGCATCTACTGGGAGATTTGTTTCTGCTGCTTTTTCTCTCAATTTTGGCAGTTCAACATTTGTAGCCTCATCAATTTTTTTCTTTCCAGCAAGTATATACATGCTGAGTTCTTTATAGTAGGACTCATTTAGTTCATACATTTGATCTAACATTGCTATGTCCTTCATCAAAATTACTTGATGATCTTCAAGAGTTTTTATAATATTATTCACATTTTTTTCTGCAGAATCATATTTTGTCTTTATAGAAGTCATGTTGTTTACTTGTTTTTTGAAAAAACCAATGAATTTATTATCTTCTTCATCTAAATCAAAGGTCTTTAATTCATTCACAACTCCAGAGAGCAAGTCGCCTACTTCTCCAAGGTCTTTAGTTTTTACTGATTCTAGTGTTTTTTCAGAAAAATTTGAAATCTTTCTTTGAGCTCCAACTCCATATTGAAGAACAATATTTGAGTTTGTAATATCTATTTGTTTTGCAAATTCTTCAACTTGTCTTTCTTCTTCTGGGCTCAATTTCACTTCGTTTTCATCTGTGATTTCTTTTAAAACCTTTTTATCTTCATCTTGAATTTCTTCAAAATCATCTGATAATGAAAGTTTAATTTCTCTATCCACTTTTACCTCCCGACTTTAAATTCGTCTTTATCTAAAAGTCCTTCTTGCTTTAACATAGATTTTAAAACACTCATATCACTTGATATATCCATAATCTTTTCTTGATAAATATTGTCTAATATTTTCATAAAGGCATTGACAACAATGTCCATAGTATTTTCAATATCACTTAAAGATTCTGAAACTGATTCTGTTGGCTTTTCTTTCATTTCCATGTATGATTTAGAAAGTTTCACAGTAATTGGCAAATAATAATTTATTGCTTTACTTAAATCATCTGCCGTTGAGGGATTTTCTCTTAAAAGTTCAAAAATTTTACTTATTATTTTTAAGAGTTCTCTAATTTTTTCATCCATTGGTGAAGAAATCTGGCTTTCAATTTTTGTCAATTCAGTGACATAAGATTTTGCCCTTAAAAGCAACTCTTCAACTTTGGCGTTTTTTTCATTGTCTTCAAGTTCTTCCATTCTTTCCTTAGGATCTCTTAAAGCTTCTTCCTTATAAAGTTTATAAGTTTTTGAATCAAGTATAAATAATTGTCCATTTTCTACAATTCTAGCTTGCCTGTAATAATCTTTTTCAATCATATTTAACAAGTCATTTATTGTAAAATCAAGAGGCTTAGCTGTTATGGCAGCAAGATCTTGAGTTGGAATCACTGTATTATTTCCAATTTCACGATTGTATTTTCTAAATCTAATAATTTGATCCTTAGTCTTTTTTATTCTGTAGTTTGCATAAAAAGAAATAACAAGAGCAGGAATTACCCAAAAAATTAAGGCTGGCAAATCTTCTCTTATTGATCCATAAGTATCAAACATATCCATAAGAAAACCAAATAAAGCAAAAAGATGACCCACTATTGAAACTTTTGCGATAAATCCCCATGTCTTTACCCTGTTTACAGTCTTTGGATTTTGATTTATTATTCTGTCATCATTTTGAATACTATAGGGTAATTTTCTCTTATTTTTATTCACAAAGCTACTTATAGATCTTTTTGTCACATCAATAGCAGTGTCTATTCCTTCGCCAATTATTTCTCCGATTTCTTTAAAATCTTCTTGTCTAAAGGCATCATTTATCTTGTCCTGAAAATTATTTTGCCTATCTCTTTTATTCATATTTCACCTCAAAAAGCTATTACAATTCCTCCTATGTCTGCATATCCCGAGGATAAACCATTGGTGTGTCTAACATGAACTTTTGCACCTTGGTAGAGCTCTTCTATTTTTTCTTTTAACTTTTCTGCTCTTTCCTTGTTGGCAACATAAGAAATAGTGATAAGATCTGGCTTATCAAGCTTACACTTATTTTCTATTGCCTTTATCATTTTATCAAGAGATTTTTTCATTCCACGATTTATTTCAAATAACTCAATTTCTCCATCATTTGAAATCATAACTGGTCTTATATTTAATACATTGGCAATTAAACCTGCAGTTTTTTTGATTCTTCCATTTTTAATAAGATTTTTCATAGATTCAAGGACAAACATAGTTGTTTCAAGATTAGTTTCTTTTTCTATTTCTTTTACAACTTCATCGAATTCCTTTTCTTTTACTAAGTCAAGCAGTTTTAAAGCTATTCTTGTTGTACCAGCAGATGCTGCTTTTGAATCTATTACGTGAATTTTAATTCCCTTAAATTTTTCTTTCGCTTCAGCTTCAGCAACTTTTGCAGAATTGTAAGAACCAGAAAGTTTTGAAGATATTGTCAAAATATAAATATCCTTGTCCTTATTTTCTTCTATAACTTTTAAAAAATCATAAGGTGCTGGACAAGCTGTATTAATTGCATTTTCAGTTTTTTCCATGGCTTTTAAAAATTCATCTATATTTAGATTTTCATTGTCGGTATAGTCTTTGCCATCAATGGAGATTTTAAAAGGAACATATTCAATCCCCAAATCTTTTATCTCCTCTTTTGTTAAATCACAACTTGTGTCTGATATAATCTTATACATTACATGCTCCTAATTCAATTTATCTTCTATAAGTTTTACTAATTTGTCAGCATCTTGAGACAGTTTATCTTGGTCTTCTCCTTCGATCATGACACGCACAAGGGCTTCTGTACCTGATGGTCTAATTACAACCCTTCCACTTCCATTATAATTTTCTTCTACAGCCTTAATTGCATCCATAATTTCAGGGAATTCTTCATATTTATTTTTTAAATCTTCACGAACATTTGCATTTTTAAGGACTTGTGGATAATCTTTCATAAGTTTATTTAGTTCAGATAATTTTTTTCCAGATTTTTTCATAATTTCTAGAAGGTGAATGCCTGTTGCTAGTCCATCCCCTGTCGTATTGTAATCAAGGAAAATCACATGCCCTGATTGTTCAGCTCCAATTACATAATCGTCACTCAACATTTTTTCTAAAATGTATCTATCCCCAACCTTAGTCTCAATAAAATCTACATCAATTTTTTCAAGATATTTCTTTAGACCCATGTTGGACATAATTGTTCCAACTGCAGCATTATTTTTAAGTTTTCCATTTTCCTTTAAATATGTTGCAGCAATTGCTAAAATATGGTCACCATCGACTATATTTCCCTCTTCATCAACAGCAATAATTCTATCGGCATCTCCGTCAAAACTCATGCCAATATCTGCTCCATCTTTTTTTACTAAATCTTCTATAAGTTCTGGATTAGTAGAACCACAAGAATCATTTATGTTCATGCCATTTGGTTCATTGTTAATAATTTTAACCTTAGCACCATAGGATTTTAGGACTTCTTCTGCTATAAAAGATTGAGCTCCATTTCCTGCATCCACAGCAACTTCAAATTCAGAAAAATCAAGATCAACTAAGTTTTTTAGATAATCTACATATTTTTTTGTAAATTCATCAGACCTATTTAATCTCCCAATTTCATCTCCACTTACATCTTTATAAATTTTTGTAGTTGATAAAATTTTTTCTTCGATTTCATCTTCAATTTTATCATCAAGTTTTAATCCTTGGCTTGAAAAAAACTTAATTCCATTATGTTCAAAAGGATTGTGAGAAGCTGATATGGAAACACCACATAGATAATCTCCTGTCCTTGTAAGATAAGCAACACCTGGTGTTGGAATAACTCCTGCAATGTCGACATCAAGACCAATACTCATAAATCCTGCCACAAGAGAAGATTCAACTAAATCTCCAGAAAGTCTTGTATCTCTTCCAACTAAAACTTTTCCCTTTTTTCCCTTTGCAAGCACAAAAGCAGCCGCTCTTCCTATATCATAACAAAGTTTTGGAGTCAGTTTCTTATTTGCAATTCCACGAACTCCATCTGTTCCAAATAATCTTGTCATTTTTATCTCCTGTAATTTTTTTCAATATATTCTATTAAATAAGCCCTATTATTTTTCTCTGGATCTTCTAAAACCAAATTTTCAAGTTCTTTTAAAATTTCTCCAATTAATTTTCCCTCAGAAAAACCTAAGGACTTAATATCATTTCCATTTATTTCTAAAAACTTTTCAGTTTTCATCTCTTTTTCATCTAATAATTCTTTTACCCTATTTTTCCTATTTATAATAAAGCTTGCATCTCTATCTATTCTTGTAGCTTTACAGTCAGCTATAAGTAAATCATATAGATCAAGAACATTTTCTCTTCCCACTCTTTTTATTTGTCTTCTTAGAGCTTTATCAGACATTTCAGAATGAACCTTCATGTGGTCTAAAATTAAAATTTTAACTTTTTCTATGGTTTTATTTGGAAGTCTATATTTTTTCAAAATCTCTTCCACAAGTTCTGCCCCAAGAATTTCATGACCATAGAAGTGTCCTCTTCCATCTTCTCCAATAGAAAGAGTATCTACCTTTGAAATGTCATGAAAAAGTGCTGCAAGTCTAAGACTTAAATCAGGCCTTACATAATCCATTACACATATAAGGTGGTCAAAAAGAGTTTTGTCATGATAGGGAGAAAATTGTGCAAATCCCACAGTTCTCTTTAATTCAGGAAAAATAACATCTAGTATTCCACTTTCTTCTAGCAAAAGTAAATAATAAGATGGTTTTTCACTAGTAATCATCTTTGAAAATTCATCAAATATTCTTTCTGGAGCAATCTTTTTAAGTAGACTAGCATTTTGCCCTATTGCATCAAAAAGATTTTCTTCTATATAAAAATCAAATCTTCCAGCAAATCTTATTGCCCTCATCATTCTGAGTGCATCTTCTTTAATCCTTTCATTAGGATCTCCAACTGCTCTTATTATTTTATCTTGAAGATCTTTTTTCCCCAAAAAAGGGTCATAAAGTTTTCCATCAATATCCATAGCCATGGCATTAATAGTAAAATCACGTCTTTTAAGATCTTCTTTTAGATTGTCTGAAAAAATTACTTTTTCCGGTTTTCTGTTATTAATGTAATTTCCATCAATCCTAAAAGTAGTTACTTCATATAAAACTTTATTTAGCAAAATGCCAACAGTGCCAAATTCTTCTCCAACTAAAATAGTTTTGCAGTCGCTAAAAACATTTTTTATCTCATTTGGTTTAGCTGAAGTTGTTATATCATAATCATGAGGCTCAATAGATAGCAGTTTATCTCTTACACAACCACCAACTATATAAGCTTCAAATCCATTTTCTCTTAATTTATTTAAAATAAATAGGACATCTTTTGGCATTTTATCACCCTTTTTATTATATCATTCTTATACTTAATTTAAAATTATATAATTACTAAGCTCTCTTGTGATATAATGAACTAAAATTGGAGGTATAGTATGAAAAAGATTTTTATTATTTCAATGTCATTGCTTTTAACTTTAAGCTTATCAGCTTGTGGCAAAAAAGACCAAGGAAATCTTAAAACAAATGACACGAAAGTTGCATCAGAAACTACTGCTAAAAAAACTGATGAAGAACAAGTTGCAACTTCAAATTTTGACAAAGAAGTTGTTGATGACTTAATCAAAAACTCTGATTATATTTCAAGAATTAGAATTTCAACATCTACTGCAGAAGGAATGAACACATCTTTCCTTAAGGATTATAAGGGAGACCTTTCACAAATTGAAATTGACCTACCAAAAAATTTAAGTCCAAATAAGGAATATATTATTTTTTACAGAGATGATGAAAATGGAAAAGTCTCACCTACTTCAAGAGATGGCTCTTTTATTGAGCTTCAAGGAGATAAGGACAGCAATCTGATTTATATCGAAAAAAACTTTGATTCAAACTCTTATAAATCATCAATGAGTAAGAGCAAATAAGGAGGAAGTATAATTTATGAAAAAAATTAAATCTATTTTATTTTCTTTGTTACTTATGATTTTTGTGACTTCAAATGTATTTGCAGGAAGAAGTCCTCTTATCGAATACAATGGAAAAATTGTAAAATCTGATGTTTCACCATATATTCAAAATGAAAGAACCATGGTTCCCATAAGATTTATTTCTGAAACTCTTGGATACAATGTAACTTGGGATAATGACAAAAGAGAAGTTGGCGTTAAAGGAAAGGACACTGAAATTCTTCTTAAAGTTGATTCTAAAAATGCCCTAGTTAATGGCAAAGAAGTAAAACTTGATGCCCCTGCATCAATAAAAAAAGACCGTACTTTTGTTCCCCTAAGATTTGTTGCTGAAAATCTAAAGGCAGAAGTTAAGTGGGACAAAGAAAACTTTAAAGTTATTATAAATGACAACAAGAATGCTTCTTCTATTATTAATTTGACAAGTGATGAAGACAAGTATGTAAGTGAAATTAAAGCTCTACAAAGTGATTTAAATAAATCAATTGGAAAATTAAAATTAAGTTTCTTCGACAATGCTGCAAATCTAAGTAGTAATGAATTAAATTCTGCCTACGAAAATGCAAATTCTGAAATTACAAATATTGTAAATAGAATTAAATCCCTTAATGTTCCGGACAAATTTAAGGGCTCTCATGAATACACTCTAAGAGCAAGTGAAAAAGCTTTAGAAATTTTACCAGGCTTGAAAAATTCTATTATGTCAGGAGATGAAGAAGCTGCAAAAGTATTTATAAGAGAATTAACAGATTTTCAAGTTAAGATGCAAGAAGCTACAGATTCCTTTAATGCAGCCTTAAAAGGTGAGGACTATAAGGCACAAAATGATATAGAAGTTTATAAAGATCAATTGCAAAAACAAGATACAACTGACAACTTGTTACAAGATCAAACTCTAAAAAATATCTTTAACAGAATTTAATTTATAATTTTATAAATTCAAAGTTAATAGCAAAGGCCCCTCATAAATTTATGAGGGGTCTTACTTTATAAAATCTATAAAGTTTATTTTAATTTTTCAAGCTTGCCTTTTTCTTTAGGTAGCCTCTATTGTACTTGTCTTCTCCTTCTTCCATATTTTTCTTGGCTTGAGAAAGCATTAATTTAATCCTATTGAATTGATTTACTTCTGATGCAGATGCGTCATAGTCAATTGGAATAATATTTGCTTTTTCATAAGAAGATCTAATCGCCTTTATTACACCCTTACCTGTAATGTGGTTTGGAAGGCAACCAAAAGGTTGGACACATATAATATTTTCAACACCTGATTCTATTAATTCAACCATTTCTCCAGTTAAAAGCCAGCCTTCTCCATATTGGTTCCCAAGGTCGACATATTTTTCTGCGTATTTTATGATTTCTTCAATTTTTTCAGGAACAATAAATCTTGTGCCACTAAGAGCATCTCTAACATATTTTCTATAAGATTCTATATAAGAAATTCCAACTTCACAAGCAAAGGCAGTAAATCTTGATTTTGAAAGTTTTTCTGCTTTAGCTCTGGCATTTTTAAAGGAATACATCATAAAATCAGTTAGATCAGGAATTACAACTTCTGCACCTTCTTTTTCTAGAAGATCTGCAACGTGGTTGTTGGCAGCTGGATGATATTTTACTAAAATTTCTCCTACTATACCAACTTTAGGTTTCTTTTCCTTTGTAATTTCAAGTCTATTAAATTCGTTAACCATTTGATTTACATTAGTAATAAAAGATTTCTTGTTGTAAATCAAATCTTCTGAAGTTGTTATGTCAATCCATCTGTCACGCAAAATATTTGTTGAACCTTTTATAACTTCGTAAGGTCTTGTTGCTTGAGTGAGTCGCATAATTAAATCAGCATAAAGCATTCCTTGTATCAATTTTCTTCCCATTCTCACAATTTGTCTTTTATCAAATTCGAATCCAGGATGTTGTTCTATTTGTTGGAAGGAAAGTCCAATTACAGGAACATGACCATAGCCAGCATCTTTTAAAGCTTTTCTAATAAATCCAACATAATTTGACGCTCTGCAAGCTCCACCAGTTTGACTCATTAAAAGTGCCAATCTATCTGTATCATATTCTCCAGACTTTACTGCATCAATAAATTGTCCTACTACGAAAATTGATGGATAACAAGCATCATTATTTACATATTTTAGCCCTTCATTTACCACCTTGTTTCCTGAATCGTGAAGAACTTTTATATTAATTCCTTCTTGTCTCAATATTGGTTCAAAGATACTAAAGTGAAGTGGTGCCATTTGTGGCATTAAAATCGTATAGTCCTTCTTCATTTCTTTTGTGAATAAAACTGGATCATCATCAATTAATCCTTCAAGTTCTGCATCAATTTTTTCAAAATCTCTTTTTTCAGCAGCTTCAATTAAGGATCTAATTCTAATTTTTACAGCACCTAAATTTGAAACTTCATCTATTTTTAAAGCAGTATAAATTTTGTTGTAAGATTCAAGAATATGTTGAACTTGATCAGTTGTTACTGCATCAATACCACATCCAAAAGAATTTAATTGGACAAGTTCTAAGTTTTCATGTTCTCCAACAAATTTTGCTGCTCTGTATAGTCTTGAGTGATAGTTCCATTGGTCTAAAACCCTTAATCTAGAATCAATTTCCACATTCCTTGCTATTCCATCTTCTGATATAACTGCAAGCCCAAGGCTTGTAATTAATTCAGGAATTCCATGATTTATTTCTGGATCAACGTGATATGGTCTACCTGATAAAACTATTGCCCTTTGATTTTTTCTATTTACTTCTTCTAGGATTCTGTTTCCTTCATTTAAAACATCTAACCTATATCTATCTTGTTCTTCATAGGCAGCACGAACAGCTTTTTTAACTTCATTTTTTGGAATAAATTCAAAAACATCTGCCAATCTTTTTTCCAATTTTTTTCTATCGTCAAAGGAAATAAATGGATTCATGAATTTAACTTTTCCATCAATAATGTCGTCTACATTATTTTTTATAACTTCAGAATATCCAGCAACTACTGGGCAATTTAGTGTATTATCTGCATTTTTAAATTGTCTTTCTTCATAAAATACTGCTGGATAAAAGATAAATTTAATTCCTTTTTCGATTAAATCTTCTATGTGTCCATGACTTATTTTTGCTGGGTAGCAGGCAGTTTCACTTGTTATTGTCTCGATTCCCTTTTCATAAATTTCTCTAGATGACTTGGAAGATAAAACTACAGAATAACCAAGTTCAGTTAAAAAAGTATGCCAGAAAGGATAGTTTTCATAAATATTTAAAACTCTAGGAATTCCTACAACACCTCTTGGTGCTTCTTTTTCTGGAAGAGACTTGTAGTCAAAGACTCTTTCGTATTTATAACGGAACATATTTGGAAGTTCATCTTCCTTGTTTTTAACATGACCTGCACCTTTTTCACACCTATTTCCTGTAATGTATCTCTTTCCATTAGGAAATATATTTACAGATAAGGCACAGTTATTAGTACACTGTCTACAATTTGTTGAAATGGATCTGTATTCAAATTTTTCTAATTCTTCTTGGGAAATTATTTTTGATTTTCCTGTGGATTTTTCTTTTGAAATTAAAGCCATGCCTAGAGCTCCCATAAGTCCAGCTATTTCTGGTCTTGTAACTTCAACTCCAGTCAAATTTTCAAAAGCTCTAAGTACTGCATCTGATAAGAAAGTTCCACCTTGCACCACTATGTGTTGACCCAAATCTTTTGGGTCCCTAACTTTTATTACTTTTTGAATTGCATTTCTAATAACAGAATAAGCAAGGCCTGCTGAAATATCTGGAACTGATGCTCCTTCTTTTTGAGCTTGTTTTACATTTGAATTCATAAAAACTGTACAACGAGATCCTAAATCAACTGGTTCTCTTGATTTAGTTGCTTCTATAGAAAATTCTTCTGCACTCATATTTACAGAATGGGCAAAAGTTTCTAAGAAAGAACCACAACCTGCAGAACAAGCTTCATTTAAGAGAATGGATTCAATAACTCCATCTCTTATTTTCATAGACTTCATATCTTGACCACCAATGTCTAAAATAAAGTCAACATCTGGGTCAAAATATTTAGCTGCTGTGAAATGGGCAATTGTTTCAACTTCTCCATAATCTAAATTTAGAGCTGCCTTTAAAAATTCTTCTCCATATCCAGTTGTACCACAAGCTGCAAAATAAGCCTTGTCATTTTTTTCTTTATAAATTTCTTTTAAATTCTCTATGGCAATATCAAGAGGATTTCCCTTATTAGATCCATAAAAAGTATATAAAAGTTCATTGTTTTCTGAAATTGCAACTAATTTTGAGGTAGTAGAACCAGAATCTATACCAAGATAAATTGGCCCCTCATAAGATTTTAAATCAATCTTTTTAAGTGATTTTGTTTTATGTCTTTCTTTAAATTTTCTTACTTCTTCGTCACTAGTAAATAGTGCGGGCATAACATCACTTTCTTTAATTGTAATATCGGCACTGTTATTTACCTTGTTGTAAAGGTCAACAAAAGACATTGTCTTTGAATCAAAACTAGAAAGGGCTGCTCCAAGAGCTACAAAAATTTGTGAATTTTCTGGTGAAATTATTTCATCTTCGTCAAGATCCAAGGTTTCAACAAATCTTTCTTTTAACATAGGAAGAAAATGAAGAGGGCCACCTAAAAATGCAACATTTCCTCTTATTGGTCTACCACATGCCAAGTTTGAAATAGTTTGGTTTACTACAGATTGAAAAACAGAAATAGCAATATCTGCCTTGCTTGCACCTTGATTTATTAAAGCTTGGACATCTGTCTTTGCAAAAACTCCACATCTAGAAGCAATTGGATATAATTTCTTATAATCCTTTGCCATCTCATTTAAACCTGATGCATCTGTTTGAAGAAGTGAAGCCATTTGATCTATAAAAGCTCCCGTACCACCGGCACAAATAGAATTCATTCTCTGTTCAACTGATCCTCTTAGGTAAGTTATTTTTGAATCTTCTCCGCCAAGTTCAATTGCAACATCAGTTTTTGGTATAAAACATGAGATAGCTTCTCTTCCTGCCACAACTTCTTGAACAAAATCAATTCCCAAAAATTCGTGAACAGATAATCCACCAGATCCTGTTACATTAACAGTTACAGTGTCGTATTTAAACTGAGGATATACTTCATTTATTACATCTTTGACAGTTTTTCTAACATCAGAAAAATGTCTTCTATAAGTTTTATATAAGATATTTAATTTTTCATCTAATATTACAAGTTTTACAGTAGTTGAACCAACATCTAATCCCATATGAATTAGCATAGTCACTTTCTCCTTTCAAAATAAAAGCCACATAAAATTTTATGAATAAAGTCTTTTAACTTCAAAATTTATATTAAATAAATTTTCTAAGATAAATAATTATTGCACTTTAATTTTATAAATTCAACAATTATTTTTAAGAAATTTGATTTTTATTATTTAAATGTTAGACATTTCTTAACATTTGCTTCTCATATATTATAAACTACTTTAGTGATTTTTATAATGGGTAAAATAAAATTTTACAAATAAAAAAAGATAGGCCATAGCCTACCTTTTCTTTAAGTAAATTAGTCTTCTGGATTTGGAGCACCAACTGGGCAAACAGCTGCACAGCTACCGCAATCGATACATTGATTTTCGTCGATTGTATAAATGTCTCCTTCAGAAATACATGATACTGGACATTCTGGTTGACAAGCACCACAAGCGATGCAAGAATCATTAATTACATATGCCATTTTTATTTACCTCCATAAAATTATACCAAAATTTATGAATCTTTATATTCATATCTTCTGTCATTATATTAACATAATACTTTTATTTTTTCAATCAATATTATCATTTTTTTATGGTGAAAATATATAGCCCTTATAAATATTTATTTTGGTCTAGTGTTTTCAAGACTTCTAGACAAATTAACATTCTAAAATAAGAGAAATATTGTTTTTCAAAATACTAAACTATTCATTAAAGCTAATAAATCATAGCATTTTACTATGATTTATTATTCTTTAAAAACCCTAAGTGAATTGACAATACAAAGTAAGGCAACACCTACATCAGCAAAAACTGC
>QWCE01001289.1_pt1 | contig 40267 bp, 36 predicted proteins | sample 1972531 | NCBI WGS metagenome assembly QWCE01 (sample SAMN09866716, study PRJNA288562) | Human gut metagenome isolate term4_stool, whole genome shotgun sequencing... | reverse complement strand
CTTCACGTTGGACGGCGACGAAACGGCAATTTCCGAGGCGAAGGATGTGCTTGCCAAGAAGGGCGCCACCTATCAGAATGTGTATTTTAACTCCGACGGTGAGGCGGGAAAGTTCACCACCAACATCTTTGCCTACCCCACCACCTATGTGGTTGACCGCAACGGCAATATCGTGGGTGACCCCATCGTAGGCGCCATTACGGAAAAGAAGCAGGCGGAGACGCTGCAAAAGCTCATCGATCAAGCGCTCGCCGCCGATATGGGCTGACCCGAGATTTAAAAAGTGCCTGCTGCGCGCCATTGCATTGCCCATGGCGCACGAAGGGGCAGGGTGAGCCCAGCTTCCCCTGAAAGCAGGGATTCTTTAACAGACGTTTACCGCCTGCCGATCGAAGTCGGCAGGCGGTATTTTTGAATGAATTGTTAAATCATAGAACCCACTCTTGCAATTTCAAAAAAACTTGCTAAAATATTACGTAGCTTGCTACGTAAATCAAGGGAGGTGATCGTGGCATGTTAACCTTTGGCCGCATCTTCCGCAGCCTGGACTGTGCGCTGGGGCAGCGGATGGATCAGGCATTGTCCGGTATGGACCTTACGTTTTCCCAGGGCCACATCATGGGCTACCTCGCCCACCGGGATACACCGCCCTGCGCCAAGGACATTGAGGACCGGTTCCATCTGAGCCATCCTACGGTCTCCGGCCTGCTGGCCCGTCTGGAAAAGAAGGAGTTCATCGAAGTGCGGGAAGATCCGGAGGATCGGCGGCGAAAGCTCGTCTACATTCTGCCCAAAGGACGGCAATACAACGAAACCATGTACGCCGTCATCCAGAGCGGCGACAAGAAGCTCCTGGAGGGCTTCACGCCGGAGGAGGAGGCGCAGTTCCGGGAGTACCTGCTCCGGGCACTGCACAACGTGTCTCCGGATTTTGACATCGAGAAAGTGAAAAAGGAGGAATCTCGAAAATGATAAAACGTTTCGCCCAGTGCCTGCGCGAGTATAAATGGACGGCACTGGTAAGCCCCGTCTGCATGATCGGCGAGGTGGCCATGGAAGTGACCATCCCCCTGGTTATGGCAGACCTGTATGACTACGGCATTGCCGTGGGCAATATGACTGTGGTGTGGCAGAAGGCGCTGCAGCTGCTCATCTGCGCCATTGTGTCGCTGATGTTTGGCGTTATGTCCGCCAACTATGCCTCCAAGGCTGCTACGGGCTTTGCCCGGAATCTGCGCCACGATATGTACTACCGGGTGCAGGATTTCAGCTTCTCCAATATTGACAAATTCTCCTCGGCCTCCATCGTCACCCGGCTGACCTCGGATGTGGCCAACATCCAGATGGCCTTCCAGATGATGATCCGTATGGCCATTCGGTGCCCCATGATGCTGATCCTCGCCATGGTCTCCTCCATGCGCATCAGCCCCAAGCTCAGTACCGTGTATTTCATTGCCATTCCCATTCTGGCCGCCGTGCTGCTGGGCATTGTGCCCCTGGTCTTCAAGATTTTTGACCGGGTGTTCAAGACCTATGACCGGCTGAATACCGTGGTGCAGGAAAACGTCCATGGCATTCGTGTGGTCAAGAGCTTCGTCAGAGAGGACAAGGAGGTCAGCAAGTTCAAGACCATTTCCAAAGCTATCTACGATGATTTCTGCAAGGCAGAGCACATCCTGGCCCTCAATGCCCCGGTCATGCAGATCTGCGTCTACGCCTGCATTCTGACCATCTCCTGGGTGGGCGCCAAGATGGTGGTTGCCTCCGGCAACAATGCCGCCCTGGGCCTGACCACCGGCGAGCTCAGCTCCATGTTCACCTACACCACCCAGATCCTTTCCAGCCTGATGATGCTCTCCGCGGTCTTCGTCATGGTCATCATGTCCCAGGCACCCCTGCGCCGCTGCTATGAGATCTTGCAGGAGGAGCCCAACCTGACCTCTCCCGAGAACGCCGTGGAGGAGGTGAGCGACGGCTCCATCGACTTTGAGAACGTCTCCTTCCGCTACTCCCGGAAGGCCAAGCGGCCCGCGCTGCAGGATGTGAATCTGCATATTCCCAGCGGCGCTACCGTGGGCATCCTGGGCTCCACCGGCTCCTCCAAGAGTACCCTGGTGCAGCTGATTCCCAGACTGTACGATGTGACCGAGGGCAGCGTCAAGGTGGGCGGCATCGATGTCAAGGACTACGACCTGGAGGTGCTCCGGGACAATGTGGCCATGGTGCTGCAAAAGAACACCCTGTTCTCCGGCTCCATCAAGGAAAACCTGCGCTGGGGCAACGCCAACGCCACAGATGAGGAGCTGATCCACGCCTGTAAGCTGGCCTGTGCCGATGAGTTCATCACCTCCTTCCCGGATGGCTACGACACCCACATCGAGCAGGGGGGCAGCAACGTTTCCGGCGGCCAGAAGCAGCGGCTGTGCATTGCCCGTGCCCTGCTGAAAAAGCCTAAGATCCTGATCCTGGACGACTCTACCTCCGCTGTGGATACCCATACGGACGCTATGATCCGCAAGGCCTTCAAGGAGGAAATTCCCGGAACCACCAAGCTGATCATTGCCCAGCGTATTTCCTCCATTCAGGATTCCAACATCATCATTGTCATGGAAAACGGCCAGGTTGCCTGTGTGGGTGACCACGAGACCCTGATGAAGAATTCCGACTTCTATCGGGGCATCTATGAATCTCAGCAGAAAGGAAGTGAAGACTGATGCCCGGTCCCGGACAAATGCGCGGCGATGGCCGCAAGGCGGCAAACCCCGGAAAAACCCTCCTGCGTTTGCTCAGCTATATGAAAAACTATACCCCGCTGCTGGTATTCGTCTTCCTCTGTATCATTGCCACCTCTGTGGCCCAGGCTCAGGGCAGCCGTGCCCTGGGACCTCTGGTTGACGAATATATCCTGCCCATGGTGGCCACCGGCTCCACGGATTTCGGCGCTCTGAAAGCCTACCTTGTGAAGCTTGCCTGCATCTTCGGCTTCGGCATTGTGGGCACCTTCCTCTTCAACTACCTGATGGTCGGCGTGACCCAGGGTGTGCAGAAGACCATTCGTGACGACCTGTTTGCCAAGATGCAGCGCCTGCCTCTGCGCTACTTCGACAGCCATGCCGCCGGTGACATCATGTCCCGCTACACCAGCGATATCGATACCCTGCGGCAGGTGATCTCCCAGTCTATCCCACAGTGTGTGTCCTCTGCGGTGACGCTGGTGGTGGTGCTGTGGAACCTGATCGATACCTCCTGGATCTTGACCGTTGTCATGTGTTTCACCGTGGGCCTCATCATCTATGTGACCAAGGTGCTGGCAGGCAAGTCCGCAGGCTTCTTCATCGGCCAGCAGCGTGCCCTGGGCGCGGTCAACGGCTATATCGAGGAGATGATCTCCGGCCAGAAGGTGGTCAAGATCTTCAACCACGAGGAGGTCTGCAAGGAGGACTTCGACAAGCTCAATGAGGAGCTGCGGGTGAACGCCTACAGCGCCGGCAAGTTCTCCAATATGCTGGGCCCCATCAACAATAACCTGGGGTATGTGCAGTATGCGGTCCTGGCCGTTGTGGGCGGACTGCTGTGCATCAAGTCCAATAACTCCCTGCTGACCCTGGGCAATCTGATGGCCTTCATGGTGCTCTCCCGGAGCTTCAATATGCCCATCTCCCAGATTTCCAACCAGATCAACGCCATTGTCATGGCTCTGGCCGGTGCCGAGCGCATCTTCGCCCTGATGGACGAGGAGCCCGAGCAGGACAAGGGCTATGTGACCCTGGTCAATGCCCATGTGGATGCGGACGGCACCGTCCACGAGTGCCCCGAGCACACCGGCCACTGGGCCTGGAAGCACCCCCACCAGGGGGACGGCTCCGTCACCTATACGGAGCTGAAGGGCGACATCACCATGGAGCACGTGGACTTTGGCTATGTGCCGGAGAAGACCGTGCTGCATGACGTGACCCTCTATGCCCATCCCGGCCAGAAGATCGCCTTCGTGGGCGCTACCGGCGCCGGCAAGACCACCATTACGAACCTCATCAACCGGTTCTACGACATTGCCGACGGCAAGATCCGTTACGACGGCATCAACGTCAATAAGATCGCCAAGCCCGATCTGCGGCACTCCCTGGGCATCGTGCTCCAGGAGACCAACCTGTTCACCGGCACCGTCATGGAGAACATCCGCTATGGCAAGCTGGATGCCACCGATGAGGAGTGCATCCGGGCGGCCAAGCTGGCCAATGCAGATGGGTTTATCACCCGCCTGCCCGATGGCTACGACACCATGCTCACCGCCAACGGCGGCAACCTGTCCCAGGGCCAGCGGCAGCTGATCGCCATTGCCCGGGCGGCCGTGGCCGATCCCCCCGTTATGATCCTTGATGAGGCCACCTCCTCCATCGATACCCATACGGAGGCCCTGGTGCAGGCCGGCATGGACGCGCTGATGAAGGGCCGCACGGTGTTCGTCATTGCCCACCGGCTGTCTACGGTCCGCAATTCCGACTGCATCATGGTCCTGGACCATGGCCGCATCATCGAGCGCGGCACCCACGACGATCTGATTGCTCAGAAGGGCACCTACTATCAGCTTTACACCGGCGCATTCGAGCTGGAATAATCCCAATCCGCCTGAATAGTACCCCCAATGCCTCCACCGGCATTGGGGGAATTATTTCCAGGAGGTCATCAGCTGCCTGATTGAGGGAACGGACAGCGCCATGCTGTTTGATTCCGGCATGGGCATCGGGGACATGCACTATGGCCACGACTGCTATCCCTTCGAAGGCTTCTCCATTGTCCTTTCGGGATATCCGTGAATTGAAAAAAGGCATTGCGCGCCTTGCGGCCCGCAATGCCTTTTGAATACGGAGAAGCTTACCCGTTGACCAGGGCTACGGCCACGTCATTGACGTTGGTGCCGGTGGGACCGGTGATAATGAGACCGCCGATTTTTTCCAGGGCGTGATAAGCATCGTTCTCCTGCAAAACATCGTAGACGGACAGCCCCTGGGCCCGGAGTGCGGCGTTGGATTCGCCGTCCACATAGCCGCCGGCGGCATCCGTGGGGCCGTCAGTGCCATCGCTGCCCACACTGAAAACGCAGACGCCGGGCAGCCCCTCCAGATGAGGTGCTGTGGCCAGAGCAAGCTCCTGATTTCGCCCGCCCTTGCCGTGACCGGTGAGCTGGACCACGGTCTCACCGCCGGCCAGGAAGGCCAGCTTCTGCCCCTTCCCGGCATGGGTCCGGAGAACGGTACCAAGGAAGCTGCCCGCCTCTTTGGCCTGGCAGCACAGCTGATCCGTCAGAAGGACCGGAGTATAGCCCAGTTTTTCACATTCAGCACCTGCTGCGGCGCAGAGTTCCCGGACGGAGCCGGTGATCTGGGTGGTGACGTTGTGCAGCACCTTTGGGGTTTCCGTGTGCAGGCATGCCTCGGCCTCGGGGGTCAGACGCAGGTGATATTTTTCCGCGATGGCCAGGGCCTGGTCACAGGTGGTGCTGTCCGGAACGGCGGGGCCGGAGGCAATCATATCCAGCGGGTCACCCAGAATATCGGACAGCACAATGGAGAACACCCGGGCCGGGGCACAGAGCTCGGCAAACCGGCCGCCCTTGACCGTGGAGAGCCGCTTGCGGATGGTATTGATCTCCACAATGTCTGCCCCGCAGGCCAGCAGCTGCGATGTAATATCCTGGAGCTCCTCTCCGCTGACCTTGGGCTTTTCAAACAGGGCGCTGCCGCCGCCGGACAGCAGGAACAGCACCGTGTCCTGCCCGGTCAGGCCGGAGACCAGGTCGATGGCGGCCTGGGTGGCTGCGAAGGAGTTTTCGTCGGGGACGGGATGCCCTGCCTCCCGGCAGTCGATCTTCCCCAGGGGGGCCTTCACATGGTCATATTTGGTAATGACGATGCCCTTCTCAATCCGGTCGCCCAGGCAGTCCCGGGCGGCCTTTGCCATGTTCCAGGCAGCTTTGCCTGCCGCAACCAGGATCACCCGGCCTGGAAAGGAAGCACCCTTCAGCGCCCGGGCTACCGCATCGTCCGGCTGCACAGCCCGGATGGAGGAAGCAATGATTTGATTTGCGTGGGTACGCATTGCCGTATCCATTCATGATCACCTCACGTTGAAATTAGGGAAGGGCAGGGCAGCTGTGCCGCCCTGCCCGAAAGCTTATTGTATCACAGAATCAGGGAGAGAATGAAGATGCCAACCATGGAGGACAGGCCCAGGACCAGCGTCAGCATGGTCTGCGTCTTATAGCCCTGCTCGGGGGTCATCTGACCGAAGTTGGTGACGACCCAGAAGTAGGAGTCGTTGGCGTGGGAAACGGTCATGGCGCCGGCGCCGATGGCCATAACGACCAGAGCGATCTCAGCCGGGAAGGTGAAGCCAATAGCCCCCAGCAGAGGAGCCACAATACCGGCGGTGGTAGTGATGGCCACGGTGGAGGAGCCCTGTGCAGACTTCAGGATGGCAGCCAGCAGGAAGGGGAAGAAGATGCCCACGGTGCCCAGCACGGTGGCGTGCGCGGTGATAAAGTTCACCATGTCGCTGGTGGCGATGACCTTGCCCAGCACGCCGCCGGCGGCGGTGACGAACAGGATGGGGCCGGTGACCTTCAGGGTGTCGTTGGTCATGTCGTAGAACTTATCCAGCTTCTTGGTAGTAGCCAGCTGAATGACGGCGCAGATGGTGCCGACGCCCAGGGCGATGATGGGCTTGCCCAGGAAGTTGAACAAATCAAAGGCGATGCCGGTCCAGCCGGCCATGGAGGCGATGGAACCCAGAGCCATCAGGATGATGGGGACGATGATGGGAGCCAGTGCATTGAAGCCGCCGGGCAGCTTGCCGTAAGAAGCAACCAGCTCTTCGTAGGTCTTGACGTTCTCAGCGGAATCGGCGGTTTCGTCGGCGCTCTGGACCTTCTTGCCGATGTACTTGGCAAACAGCAGACCGGCAATCAGGGGCAGAATGGAAGCTGCAACGCCGAGACCCATGACCAGCAGCAGATTGTCACCGATGCCCAGGGTGTTGGCGGCGGCGATGGGGCCGGGCGTGGGCGGGATGAACACATGGGAGATGTACAGACCGGCGGACAGGGCCACGGTCATGGCCACGCTGGAGGTCTTGGTCCGGCGGACCATAGCCCGGCGGATGGGATCCAGGATGACAAAGCCGCTGTCACAGAACACGGGGATGGAGACGACCCAGCCCATGAGCTCGATGGCCAGCTCGGGGTTCTTCTGACCCACCAGCTTGACGACCATGTCGGCCAGCTTCAGGGCAGCACCGGTCTGCTCCAGCACGGTGCCGATCAGAGCGCCCAGGATAATGACGATGCCGATGGAGCTGAAGGTTCCGGAGAAGCCCGCGCCGATGACATTGGCAATATCGCCCAGAGGAATGCCTGCCAGAAGTGCCAGAATCAGAGAGACACTCATGATAGACAGGAAGGGATGGACTTTGAACTTGGAGATGGCTACAATCATAACAACGATTGCCAGCACGAATGTAATGATAAGGGGTACGCCGGTCATAGTAGAATCCTCCTTCTATATTTGAGCAGATTGCACAAGACTCTGCGCCTTCGTAACTGCTCTGCTGTTAATATATTATAGGACCGGAGGAAAAATTGCAATGGTACCGGGGACGCAAAAAGAAACCGCTTTCTGTTACGGGTAACAAGTTCTGTCAGAAAGTGCGCCTTTCCTCGCTGCGGCTGAGCTCCAGATAGAAGAGCATGGCGAGGTACAGCGCCGGGGCCTGACTGGGTTGGCGTACATCCAGCCCGGTCAGCTCTGCCAGGCGCTTGATGCGGTACTGGACCGTATTTTTGTGGATGAAAAGCGCCTGGGAAATGGCCTGAACAGAGCCCTCTGCACTGAAAAAGGCCTCCAGAAGGCTGATCTGCTCGGCAATTTCGCCGTTGCCGCAGTTCCGAAAGACCTTTTTCAGGTAGGCCTGCTTCCGGTCCCGGGATACGTCGTCCATCAACAGCTCTATGTTCAGCGCTTCGTAGCAGCGGATATCCGTATTGCTGTAGGCGGTGGTGTGCCAGGCCCGGTTGGCCTGCAAATAGGCCTCGTGGAGGTCTTCCGTCGGGCCGTCGATGCCGAAGATCATCTCCACATCCAGCTCCTGACGGATCTCCCGGCTGAGGGTCCGGCACAGGGCGACCATTTTCTCCGTGCTCTGCTTGCGCACCAGCAGGATCTGCCGGGCGGCATTGCGCAGCAGGATGCCGCCCTGCTGGCCGATACGGGCATTCAGCGCCCTGTCGATCTTCTCCAGGATCATCTGGCCGTCCAGGGAGTCCGTGTATTTTTCCCGGTCCATGGCGGAGGCAACAATGCAGCGCCTGGGACTGCGAATATCGATGCCCAGGGCGAAGCCGCGCTCGGAAAGTGTCCTGGGGTTGTTCAGGCCGGTGCCCAGGATCCAGTCCTCCAGAAAGCGGCTGCGCACACGCAGGTCCAGCTGCCGGTTGTCCAACTCGGACCGTTCCCGGATGAGGATCTCCGCCATTTTCTTGACGATCTGGCCGTATTCGATGACGGCGTCGTAGTCGCCGGTGATGCCGATGACTCCCTGGAGCTGCCCATCCACCACAATGGGCAGATTGATGCCCCGGCGCACATCGGGCAGCTCGTTTTCCAGCTCCGGCGTGATGTAAAATTCCGGAAGGTGCTGGGAGATGATGCGGTAGGCCCCCTCGTGGAATTTGCCGATCCGGGCAGGGTCGTTGCTGGCGATGATGTGCCCGGTCTCGTCCATCAGATTGATATTCTGCCGGACCAGCTTGCCGATCTCTTCCACGATCTGCTGGGCGCTTTTCTTCGTGATCCGCATGGACAGTCTGCCTCGCTTTACCTGCCGAGTTGGATACCGGTCAGGTACGCATAGTATTTTGCAATGGCACTGTGGTCGCTGCCGCCGCAGTCGTGGTGGTGGAGCCACTCCAGGACCTCTTGTACGGCTGCGGTCATGGGGACGGGGGCGCCCACGGCGTGGGCACAGTCCAGGGCGTTGTTCAGGTCCTTGATGTGCAGGTCAATCTTAAAGCCGGGCTTGTCGTTCCCTGCAAGCATCATGGGCCCCTTGGCATCCAGAACGGTGGAGCCGGCCAGTCCGCCCCGGATGGCCCGGAACACCAGCTCGGGGTCTACACCGGCCTTCTGGGCCAGGGTGAAGGCCTCGGCTACGGCCTGAATGTTGCAGGCGACGATGATCTGGTTTGCCAGCTTGGTGGTGTTGCCTGCGCCCACGTCGCCGCAGCGAACGGCGGAAGCGCCCATGGTCAGCAGCATGTCCCTGCACCTGTCGAAAACTGCCTGCTTGCCGCCCACCATGAAGCTCAGGGTGCCGTCGATGGCCTTGGGCTCTCCGCCGGAGACAGGGGCATCCAGCATCTCAATGTCCTTTTCGGCCAGCTTGGCGGCGATCTCCTTGCTGACCACAGGGCTGATGGAGCTGCAGTCCACAAAAATCTGCCCGGCGTGCATATAGGAAGCCACCGCATCCGCTCCCAGCATGACCTCCTGCACCTGGGGGCCATTGGGCAGCATGGTGATGATCACATCGCAGTTCTGCCCCAATTCCTGCCGGGAGCCCGGATGGGCCCCGCAGGCCGCCAGCTCGTCCATGGCAGCCCGGCTGCGGTTATGGACCCACACCTCGTAGCCCGCCTTCAGCAGATTTTTTGCCATGGGCTTGCCCATGATGCCAAGGCCGATAAAACCGATTTTCATAGGAAGGACCTCACTTTGCGTTCAATTTGGATACGATTAGTATACGCGCCGCAGCGCAATTGCGCAATTGACAAAAACCACAAAGCTGCGCCCTGCTTTTTTGATCGCCCAAAACAGGAAGCACGGGAGAAAAAAGATGGACCGGTTCAAAATGCATGCCGTCAACTGCGCCATGCTGGGGGCCTTTGAGGGTACGGGAACCGACGGCCGATTTGCCCTTGGGGGCAAATCGTAGGGAGCGTTCGGCATCCAGCTGCCGAACGGCAAGTGCCCACCGGGCACTTGCATTGGATGGGTTCGATTCCCTTCCTTTTTTTCAAAACAAAACAGCATCCCGATGGGATGCTGTTTTGTAGCAGGGTACGGGAATCGATGGCCGATTTGCCCTTGGGGGCAAATCGTAAGGAGCGTTCGGCATCCAGCTGCCGAACGGCAAGTGCCCACTGGGCACTTGCATTGGATGGGTTCGATTCCCTTCCTTTTTTTCAAAACAAAACAGCATCCCGATGGGATGCTGTTTTGTTTTGGAGCAGGGTACGGGAATCGAACCCGCCTCTGTGGCTTGGGAAGCGACCATTCTACCGATGAACTAACCCTGCATTGCCGCTATTATAGCAGATGGGGGAGAAAAAATCAATGCCTTTTTTGCCGGTGCCGCATTTCTCTTCTCTCTCTGGAAAAATGCAGCCCTTTGTGCTATGATAGGGAAAAACCATCCAAAGGAGAACGCCTATGCTTCCGGAAGCTTTTTTGAAACGAATGGAGAACCAGCTGGGGGCGGAGTACCCGGAATTTTTGAAGAGCCTGGAGCGGCCCAGGGCGGTGGCGCTGCGGTTCAATCCGCTGAAAGGGGAGACCCCCCGGCTGCCCTTCGTGGGGGAGCAGGTGCCCTGGGAGCCCATGGGATACTACTATGACCCGGCTTCCCGGCCGGGGCTGCACCCTTACCACGAGGCGGGGGTGTACTATTTGCAGGAGGCCAGCGCCATGTCCGCCGTGGCTCTGCTTGACTCCAAGCCCGGGGAGAAGATCTGCGATCTCTGCGCCGCCCCCGGGGGAAAATCCACCCAGATTGCGGGAAGAATGCTGGGACAGGGGCTCCTGCTCTGCAATGAGTACAGCCCTGCCCGGGCAAAGATCCTCGCCCGGAACATCGAGCGCATGGGCGTGGCCAATGCCATTGTGACCAACGAGAAGACGGAGCGTCTGGCAGCCAAACTGCCCGGCTTTTTTGACCGGGTGCTGGTGGACGCCCCCTGCTCCGGCGAGGGGATGTTCCGCAAGGAGGAGGCTGCGGTGACGGACTGGAGCCAGCAGACCGTGGAGATGTGCGCCGCCCGCCAGGCGGAGATCCTGGACAATGCGGCGCGTCTTTTAAAGCCCGGCGGACGCTTGGTCTATTCCACCTGCACCTTCGCGCCGGAGGAGAACGAGCAGACCGTAGCGGCGTTTCTGGACCGGCACCCGGAATTCGCCCCGGAAAGGGTGGATGCCCCCTGGTTTACGCCGGGGGAGCAGGGAACCTACCGGATGTGGCCCCACAAGCTGCTGGGCGAGGGACATTTTGGCGCTGTGCTGCGTAAGCTGGACGGGGAGGAGGGGGACATTCCGGAGGAAAAGGGGACTGCCATGCCAAAACCCTGGCAGAGTTTTGCAAAGGAGACCGGCGTGAACCTGCCGGAAGGAATTTTCCTTGGCTTTGGAGACCGGCTGTATCTGGCCCCCCAGGGCTGCCCGGAGCTGAAGGGACTGCGGGTGCTGCGGCCGGGCCTGGAACTGGGGGAGCTGAAAAAGGACCGCCTGGAGCCTGCCCACGCTCTGGCCCTGTGGGCAAAGCCGCTGGAACGGACGATGGACCTGCCGTCGGAAGGGCCGGAGATCGGGCTATATCTTCACGGCGAGGTGCTGCCCTGCACAGAAAAGGGCTGGTGCCTGGTGACGGTGGACGGCTACAGCATCGGCTGGGGAAAAGGGGACGGAAGGCAGCTGAAAAACCACTATCCCAAGGGCCTGCGGCGGTAAAAAAGAGCTAAGTTTGGCTTATCGAAGGCCCTGTCAAAGCTTTCGGCAGGGTGCCTCCGGCGGGGAGCTTCTTGTCCCGCCAAGAAGCTCCGCAAGAATGCGGCTCAAGGGGGCGCTGTCGGCAAAGCCGCCCCCCTTGAGAATCTCCCCGGCCTCAGAAGAGACGAAGTCGGTGCTAGGGCACTTCCGGCGCGGAAAATGCGCCTATCTGGGCGCTATGAAACTGCGTGATCTGGCATACCCATTGGGTTGGACTTCTCCAAGGCGCATTTCGTGAGAACGCTGAAAAATCTACAAAAGGCGATTGCCACCGGCAATCGTTTCCAAAGACTAAGGTGGTCCTCTATTCCGCGCCAGTGCGCACACTGGCATGGAATGGGTTGGTCATGGGGATGCTTCCGTAGAAAGCGCCGAAACCCTGCTTCTCTATACCAAGAGCGGGCCGGAAGAATTCTTAAGGAAGGCGGTGCGTCGCGCAGCGGATCTAATTTAACGATTGCCGGGGGCAATCGCTCCTTAATTATATCGGCTTGGTTTGCGGAAGCAAACCTTTCAGCGCCTCCTTAAGCCGCATTCTTTCCCCCTTTCTTGGCGGGACAAGAAAGGGGCCCCCGGAGGGATACCCAGCTGAAATCTTCAACAGGGCTTTCAATAAAAGCTACCAGGGCCAATGCAGCCACCCGCCCCGGCATTTGTTAGGGGTAAAAAAGGTTTTCCTTTACAAATTGCCGGTTCCATGGTAGAATACCCTGGAATTCTAATGTTCCATTCCCGAATTTATCACAAGGAGAGGATCGTTCCTTGGCCAGATATGAAATTAACGGCGGCAAACCCCTGGAAGGGACCGTCACCATCAGCGGCGCGAAAAACGCGGCAGTTGCCATATTGCCTGCGGCGCTGCTGGTCAGCGGGAAGTGCCGCGTTGAAAACGTACCTGATATCTCCGATGTCCGCATTCTGCTGGACATTCTGGAGGGTATGGGCGTAAAGCTCGCCTATCCCGAGCCTCACGTTGTAGAGCTGGACAGCTCAGAGGTGCAGTGCACCACTCCAGACCCGGAGCTTGTTAAGAAGATGCGGGCCAGCTACTATTTGATGGGGGCTTTGCTTGGCCGGTTCGGCCATGCCCATGTGGCTCTGCCCGGCGGCTGCAATTTTGCCTCCCGTCCCATCGACCAGCATATCAAGGGCTTCCTGGCCCTGGGCGCGGATGTGGACGAGACGGAGGACTATGTGGCTTTGAAGCCCACGGAAGAGGGCCTTCACGGGGCAAGAATTACCCTGGATATGGCAAGCGTGGGCGCTACCGTGAATATTATGGTGGCGGCAACTCTGCTTCCCGGGCAGACCGTTATTGAAAACGCGGCCAAGGAGCCCCACATTGTGGACCTGGCCAATTTCCTGAATACCATGGGCGCCCGCATTACCGGCGCAGGCACGGACACGGTGAAAATCCGCGGTGTCAACAGTCTGCGGGGCGGCAGCTATGCCATCATCCCGGACCAGATCGAGGCCGGGACCTATATGGCGGCGGTGACGGCCACCGGCGGCAATGTGCTGGTGCAGAACGTCATCCCCAAGCACATGGAGTGCATCACCAGCAAGCTGGAGGAGATGGGGGCCAAGGTCATCGTCTTTGACGATGCCATCCGGGTCATGCGCACGGGAAAGCTGCGGTGGACCACGGTGAAAACCAGCCCCTATCCCGGCTTCCCCACGGATATGCAGGCCCAGGTGTGCGTGTGTATGTCCCTGGCCAAGGGCACCAGCCGCCTGACCGAGAGCGTGTATGAGACCCGGTTCTTCGGCTACTGCGCGGAGCTGGAGAGCATGGGGGCCAATATCAAGATCAACGGAAAAACCGCCACGGTGGTGGGCGTAGAGGAGCTCTACGGCGCTACGGTGTTTGCCCACGATCTGCGGGCCGGTGCGGCCCTGGTCATCGCGGGCCTCAGCGCCCAGGGAACCACTCAGGTGGAGGACATTCACTATGTGGAGCGGGGCTATGAGGACCTGATCGGCAAGCTGACGGCGCTGGGCGCGGACATTCGCCGGGTAGAAGACTAATTCGGAGAGACGAATCAGAGGAGGTGTGGCCATGGCAACCATGGAGCAGCAGGTGGAAAGCATTGTGGATACCATTCTGGAGGACTATCGCAATGGCCGCAGCATTGACCGCATGAACCCCTTTGCCCATCCGGACAAAGAGGTGGTCATCGATATGATCGGCAAGCTCATGCGCATTGTCTATCCGGGCTTCAGCCGGGACAAAAACTACCGCATTTACAATACCCATCACAATCTGTCCATGCTCATTGAGGACGTGATGTACAACATGGTCAAGCAGCTGACCATGGTCTTCCGGGCGGACATGGAGGAGCAGCAGGCCCAGGAGAAGGCCCAGCAGGTGAGCCTGGATTTCTTCCGGGCCATTCCGGCGCTGCGGGACGTGATCCAGACGGATGTGGAGGCCTTCTACGATGGAGACCCCGCCGCCTACAGCACCGATGAGATCGTCTATTGCTACCCCGGCATTTTCGCCATTACGGTTTACCGCCTGGCCCATGTGCTCTATGCCATGGGGGTGCCCCTGCTGCCGAGAATCATGACCGAGCACGCCCACAGCGAGACGGGCATCGATATCAACCCCGGGGCCGCCATCGGCAAGTATTTCTTCATCGACCACGGCACCGGCATCGTCATCGGTGAGACCACGGTCATCGGGGACCATGTGAAGGTCTACCAGGGTGTGACATTGGGCGCACTGACCACCCGGGGGGGCCAAAGCCTGCGGGGCAAGCGCCGCCATCCCACCATTGAGGACAATGTGACCATCTACGCCGGCGCTTCCATTCTGGGCGGCGATACGGTCATTGGCCGGGACTGCGTCATCGGCTCCAATGTCTTTATCACCCATTCCATTCCCCCCTGCACTACGGTCAGCGTCAAGAGCCAGGAGCTGCAGATCCGCCAGCGGGCCAACTGTCCGGGCCCATTTTGGCCGGAAGAGAAAAAAGAAAAATGAGTTTCCGCCGTCGAAGGTATGCACCGGAGACGGCGCTTTTCTTGTACATATGAAAATAGTTTGAAAAAGAAATGAAAATACTTGCATTTGGGAAATATACGTGATATAGTACCAGCGAAATCAATACAAAGATACGGATTCACCTGCGGCTGTTTGCCGCAAAGGGAAATGGGGTGCAAGGCCCCGCGAGTCGGTCACTGTGAAGCCCGGGTTGGGATAAGTCAGGTTGCCTTGTGAATCCATTGTCTCCGCCGGAACCGGAGGCAGAACCCAGAATTTTCCGGGCTTTTCAGAAAGCCCCGTTTTTCTGCGCGTTTGCCTGCCGTCTGCCCGACGGCAGGCTTTTTTGCGCATTCAATTCCTTCGGGATTGAAAATATTAGAAAAAATGAGGAAGTAACCATGCAAGCAGCAAAACGTATTTTGTCCCTGACCCTGGTGCTGGTGCTCGTTCTGGCTCTGGCCGCCTGCGGCGCTCAGAGCTCCACCGCAACCACCGCAGCCCCGGAGACCACCGCAGCCCCCGAGACCACCGAGGCCGCCACTGAGGCCGCTACGGAGGCAGCCACCGAGGCTCCCGCCGAGGTCAAGCACACCGTCTATCCCCTGACCATCCAGACCTACAACTACGCCAAGGAGCCTGTGGAATACACCTTCGAGAAGGCCCCCGAGCGGGTATGGGCGCAGAACCAGGACAACATTGAGATTCTGCTGGCCCTGGGCCTGGCAGACAAGATTGTCGGTGCCTGTGGCCTGGACGGTGATGTTCGGGAGGACCTGAAGGCCGATTTTGAAACCATCAACTACTACGACAAAATGCCCAGCAAGGAAGAGATCATCGCTCTGAATCCGGACTTCATCACCGGCTGGTACTCCACCTTCTCCGACAAGCGCTTGGGCGATGTGGACTTCTGGCATGAGCGCAATGTGGGCACCTACATGGCCCTGAACAGCGCCTGCCGGGGCAAGGCTGCCGAGAATCCCCAGACCGTTGAGGACGAGTACCAGGATATCCTGACCCTGGGCGAAATCTTCGACGTGCAGGACAAGGCCGAGGCCATTGTCAACGACATGAAGGCCCAGGTCCAGCAGATCGAGGACTACCTGGCCGACAAGCCCCGGCTGACCGCCGCTGTTCTGGAAGATGAGGGCGGCACCTACCGTGTATACGGCGAGGACGTCCTGGGCGGCAACGTTGCCGTCCACGGCGGTGCAGAGCTGGTCGTTGGCAAGCACGGCAATAACGGCAGCATCAGCGCGGAGGATCTGATCCTGGCCAACCCCGATGCCATTTTCATGGTCTGGTATGACGGCTACAGCGTGGGCGATGTGGACTATGCCGGTGACCATGTGGTAAAGCTCATCACCGAGAATCCCGCCTTTGCCAGCCTGGATGCCGTGAAGAACGGCAGAGTGTACCCCATCAACCTGTCCGGCATCTATTGCAGCGGCATGCGTACCATTGACGGCATTCTGGACGTTGCAAAGAACCTGTATCCCGAGCTGTATCAGTAATTCTTTCATGTGAATTTGTGGCGCTGTTAAGAAACGCTGTCATTGCGAACCAGTGACCGATGTCACTGGTGTGGCAATCCCCCGGTTAGGGGTGAAGACCCGTATCTTCTACATAAACAGTTTGAAGATCCGGGGGATTCCCACGCCAGTGTGCGCACTGGCTCGGAATGACGCGGCCTTCTTAACAGCCCTATTGCTATAAGGAACGATTATGGACTTAAAAAACGGAATTTTTCACGGAAAACCCGTCTATATCCTTGCTATTTTCCTGCTGATTGCTGCGCTGATTCTCTCGCTGTGCTGGGCGGTGACCATGGGTGCGGCCAATCTGTCCGTGAAGGATGTCTACGGTGTGATTCTCTATAAGACCCTGGGCATTGGCGATGCGGAGCTTTACGGCAGCGGCAGCCTCAGCGATATCGTCTGGTTTATCCGGCTGCCCCGGCTGGTGCTGGCCATCTGCGTGGGCGCGGCTCTGGCGGTGTCCGGCGTTGTGATGCAGGCCATCGTCAAGAATCCTCTGGCAGACCCCTATATTCTGGGCGTTTCCTCCGGCGCATCCCTGGGTGCCACCCTGGCAATCCTGCTGGGTGTGGGAACGGCCTTTGGGGCCAACTATGTGGGCATTATGGCCTTTCTGGGGGCGCTGGCGGCCTCCCTGGGTGTGCTGTTCCTGGCAAATGTGGGCGGACGGGCAACCTCTGTCAAGCTGATTCTGGCCGGTACGGCCCTGTCCTCCATCTGCTCTGCGGCTTCCAGCTTTATTCTCTATGTGATCAACAACAGCAGCAACGCCATTGCCGCCGTGGGCCGGTGGACCATGGGCAGCCTGGCTGCCGCCAGCTGGGACACCAATCCCACCATGCTGGCGGTGACGGTTGCCTGCGTGATCTTCTTCCTGACCCAGCACCGGACGCTGAACCTGATGCTGGTGGGCGATGAATCCGCCGTGACCCTGGGCACGGACCTGCACCGCTGGCGCATTCTCTATCTGGTGGTGGCCTCTCTGCTGGTGGGCTTCTCCGTGTACAATGCCGGTATCATCGGCTTTGTGGGCCTGGTGATTCCCCACATTGTGCGGATGCTCTTCGGCACGGACCACAAGAAGCTGCTGCCCATTTCCGCCCTGCTGGGTGCGGTGTTCCTGCTGTGGGCGGATGTGGCCTGCCGGACGCTGCTGGACCGGACGGAGCTGCCCATCGGCATTCTGACCTCTATGATCGGCGCGCCCTGCTTCATCTATCTCATGGCCCGCAGCCGCTACGGATTTGGAGGTGGCGAGGGATGAAACTGGAGGCAAAGGACATTGAAGCGGTTCTGGGCGGCAACGCCATTCTCCGGGGTGTTTCTCTGGAGGTGGAGCCCAATGAATTCGTGGGCATCATCGGCCCCAATGGCAGCGGCAAGAGCACGCTGCTCAAGTGCATCTACCGGGTTTTGAAGCCCCAGGCCGGTATTGTGAAGCTGGACGGCACGGATATCCGGGAGCTCTCTTATAAGAAGAGCGCCCAGTCCATTGCGGTCCTGGCCCAGCACAACTATTATAATTTTGAATTTTCCGTGCAGGATGTGGTGCTCATGGGCCGCTCTCCCCACAAGCGGGCCATGGAGCGGGACAATGCCCAGGACTATGCCATTGTGGCCCAGGCGCTGGAGACGGTTGGCATGGCCGATATGGCAAAGCGCAGCTTCTCCACCCTTTCCGGCGGCGAGCAGCAGCGGGTGATTCTGGCCCGGGCACTGGCCCAGCAGACCCCCTGCCTGATTCTGGACGAGCCTACCAACCACCTGGATATCACCTATCAGCTGGAGCTTATGGACATTGTCCAGGGCCTGGGCCGCACGGTTGTGGCGGCCATTCACGATCTGAACATTGCAGCCATGTACTGCACCCGGCTGTTTGTCATGGAAAAGGGGCAGCTGGTTGCCTCCGGAACGCCGGAGGAGGTGCTTACCCCGGAGCTCATCCGGCAGGTATACGGCGTGAAGGCCAAGGTATTCCGGGATGAGGCCGGAATCCTGAGAATTCAATACTACCCGGAAGGGAGAAAAGAAATATGACGAATCTTGCGATACTGTGCTGCCTGGATGCCAACGATGTCTGCACCGGGGCCGGGTGTCTGCGGGCGCTGCGGGAGCGCAGAGGTGGCTTTGCCTGCTACGAGGGACAGGAGACGGAGCTTCTGGCCTTCCTGCGGTGCAGCCATTGCAGCACACCCCTTGAGGAGGATGCCGGAATGCAGGAGAAGCTGGAGCGTCTGGTGTCCATCGGTACACAGGCGGTCCACATCGGCGTGTGCGCCCAGCCCAAGGGGGAGAAGTGCCCCTATATGGCGGCCAACGCCAAGTGGCTGGAGGACCACGGCATTCAGGTCGTCTGGAAGACCCATTAAATCCTTTTATCAAAAACGGCAAAATGCCAAAATTTTTGCCAAAACCGCCCGGTTGATGAAATGTTCATCAGCCGGGCATTTGTGTTTATTGTGAAAATGGGCTTGACTGGGTACAATAGGGCCATAAAGAAAAACAAAAGGCAGCACCCGTACAAAGGGTGCGGGGCTGCCTGACAAAAAAGGAGCTGCAAAGTATATGTATTATTCTGCTGGAACCTATGAAGCCTTTGCCCATCCCGAGAAGCCCCAGGGCGTGGACAACAAGTCCGCTTATATCATCGGCACGGGTCTGGCCGGTCTGACTGCCGCATTCTACCTGGTCCGTGACGGCCAGATGAAGGGCGAGCGGGTGCACCTGCTGGAGAAGCTGGACCTGGCCGGCGGCAGCTGCGATGGCCGGAAGGACGTTTCCAAGGGCTTCTACATGCGCGGCGGCCGGGAAATGGACAACCATTTTGAGGTCATGTGGGATGTGTTCCGGGATGTGCCCAGCATCGAGACCCCCAATGTGTCCGTGCTGGATGAGTACTACTGGCTGAACAAGCACGACCCCAACTACTCCCTGTGCCGGGCCACCGTCAAGTGCGGCCAGGATGCCCATACCGACAAGCAGTTCAAGCTGGACCGGGAATCCGCCATGGCCCTTTCCAAGCTGTTCATTACCCCCGAAAGCCAGCTGGAGGGCAAGAAGATCTCCGAGGTCCTGCCCGATTCCTTCTGGGATACCAACTTCTGGCTCTACTGGCAGACCATGTTCGCCTTCCAGCGCTGGTCCAGCGCTCTGGAAATGAAGCGCTACCTCTGCCGGTATGTCCACCACATCGATGGTCTGCCCGATTTCTCCGCTCTGCGCTTCACCAAGTACAACCAGTATGAGAGCATGATCCTGCCCCTGGTGAAGTACCTGGAGAGCCACGGCGTGAAGGTGGAGTTCGGCATGGACGTGAAGAACGTGGTCATCGACCACGTGGGCGACAAGCAGATCGCCCGGAAGATCGTCTATGTGAAGGATGGCCAGGAGCAGTCCATCGACCTGGTGGAGGATGACCTGGTGTTCATCACCAACGGCTGCTGCACCGATACCTCCTGCTACGGCGACCAGACCCACGCCCCGGACCTCAGCGGCATCGTCAACGGCTGCGGCGAGAGCTGGGACCTGTGGAAGAACATTGCCGCCCAGGCCAAGAACGGCGAGTACGGCAATCCCGATGCCTTCTGCTCCGATGTGGAAGCCACCAACTGGATGAGCGCCACGGTGCAGACCAAGGACGAGAAGATCATCCGCCACATTATGGATATCTGCCAGCGTGACCCCCGTGCCGGGAAAGTCACCACCGGCGGCATCGTCACCGTCAAGGACAGCACCGACAACTGGTACCTCAGCTGGACCATCAACCGTCAGCCCCAGTTCAAGGCCCAGGATAAGGACACCGTGCTGGTCTGGGTCTACGGCCTGACCACCAACAAGCCCGGCCAGTTTGTCAAGAAGGCCATGCGGGAGTGCACCGGCGAGGAGATCTGCCAGGAGTGGCTGTACCACATCGGTGTACCCGAGGAGGAAATCCCCGAGCTGGCGGAGAGCGCCTGCAACACCACCACCTGCTATATGCCCTATATCAACGCCTTCTTCCAGCCCAGAAAGGAATCCGACCGGCCTAAGGTGGTGCCCGACGGTGCCGTGAACTTCGCCTTCATCGGCCAGTTCGCCGAGACCCCCAGAGACACCATCTTCACCACCGAATACTCCATGCGTACCGGTATGGAATCCGTCTACACCCTGCTGAACGTAGACCGGGCCGTCCCCGAGGTCTGGGGCAGCAAGTACGATGTCCGGGAGCTGCTGCGGGCCTGCTACTACGCCATCGACAAGAAGCCCATTTCCCAGGCGCCTCTGTCCTTCGGCGAGAAGGAGATGCTGAAGCTCCTGGTCAAGAAGACCAGAGGCACCGACATCGAGCTGCTGCTGAAGGAAAGCGGCCTCATCGAGTAATTTTCCAGAAAACAATGCGCCTGATATCCAAGGACTGTTCCGGATATCAGGCGCATTTTTCCCTGTCGCGGCAATCGCGGGTAGAGCCCTTCCGGGCTGCGCCTAGGGCTTTTGCACCCGGCGGAATCTGCGGCCCCAGGGCAGGGCCAGCAGCAGGCCTGTCATCGCGCCGGTGAAGACGGCGGCGGGGAGGCGGATATTGTCCCCGGTTTTGGGGGACTGGGGGCTCTGGGCGGTCAGGCACCAGCGCAGCTTTGGCCAGTCTCTCCGGCCCTGAAGGCTCAGGTCCTCCGGAATCGCCAGGCGCAGCTGCAATTGGGTCTCCTCCGGAGAAAACAGGCCCAGGTCTGCCAGACCGGCAAGGGGACCGTCATAGAGAAGCGTCTCCCCCTGAACGGTCAGGCGGATGCCGGAGAGCGCCGGGGTTACGTCCAGGCATTGCAGCACCAGCCGCATTTCCGCCGGGGGGCGGAGGATCACGGTCTCTTCCGGATTTTCCCCGGGGCTGATGGCAAGGTAGCTGCCGAACAGATGGTCCATGGGTGTGCTGCCGTCGGCGGCAAAGAGCAGGTCCTTTGTGCCGCCTTCCAAAACCAGAGCGTTTTCCGCACCGGCCCCCAGGGGAAGCGCGGACAGCAGCAAGCTCAAAACCAGAATACAGATCTTTCTGCGCATATTCCATCCCTCCATGCGTTTGTACTGCCGCCAGCATACCACGTTTCCAGCGCCGAATTTGCCGGAAGCGGGGAAAATGAAAAAATTCCGCCCCGGAGCCGAAAAATGAATGGGAAAATGCATATATTCATTTTGAAAGGGAATAATTCAGGTTTTGCCTGAGAAATATACGATTTCTTCGAAAATAATTTATTTTTCTCGTTGACAATTTGGAAAAGCGGGTGTATAGTAGTCGAGAAGTGCTCCACCGGTGGAGCACAAAAGTTCGTAGAGAAAGCACGAAGGGAAGAAAATGAAAATGAAAAAAGCACTTGCGCTTGTGCTGGCAGCCCTGCTGCTGGTATCCATGGCGGCCTGCACGGGTACTGCGCCCGCTGCCACCACCGCCGCTGCCGCTGAGACCACAGCCGCAGCCGAGACCGAAGCCTCCGAGGCTTCCGCCGAGACCGAATCCGGCAAGACCTATACCGTCGGTATCTGCCAGCTGGTGCAGCACCCTGCACTGGACGCCGCTACCCAGGGCTTCAAGGACGCCCTGACGGAAGCGCTGGGCGATGCCGTCTCCTTCAATGAGCAGAACGCATCCGGCGAGAGCGTCAACTGCGCCACCATCGTCAATGGCCTGGTGGCCTCCCAGGTGGACCTGATCCTGGCCAACGCCACTGCCCCCCTGCAGGCCGCTGCCTCTGCCACTGCCGATATCCCCGTTCTGGGCACCGCCGTGACGGACTACGCCTCCGCCCTGGAAATTGACAACTGGACCGGCACCGTGGGCGGCAATATCTCCGGCACCTCCGACCTGGCTCCTCTGGACCAGCAGGCGGCTATGCTCCGGGAGCTGTTCCCCGATGCCAAGACCGTGGGCCTGCTGTACTGCTCCGCCGAGTCCAACAGCAAGTACCAGGTGGATATGATTCGGGGCTATCTGGAGCAGGCGGGTCTGACCTGTGAGGAGTACGCCTTCACCGATACCAACGACGTTGCCTCCGTGACCCAGAAGGCCTGCGATTCCAGCGACGTGATCTACATCCCCACCGATAACACCGCCGCCTCCAACACCGAGGCCATCGCCAATGTGGTTCTGCCTGCGGGCGTTCCCGTCATTGCCGGTGAAGAGGGCATCTGCCAGGGCTGCGGCGTGGCTACCCTGTCCATCAGCTACTATGATCTGGGCTATGCCACCGGCAAGATGGCCGTCAAGATCCTGACCGGCGAGGCCGACATTTCCACAATGCCTGTGGAGTATGCACCCCAGGTCACCAAGAAGTACAACGCGGCCAACTGCGAGACCCTGGGCGTCACCGTTCCCGATGACTACGCAGCCATCGAGGGCTGATACAATGGAATAGAATACAGGGACAGGGCCCTTTCGCCCTGCCCCTGTGTTGCAATTTTTAGAAAGATTTGAGGTAACAAGCCTATGTTTTTCTCCTCCCTTTTGAATGCCGCGCCCGGCGCCATTGCCCAGGGAATGCTCTGGGGCATTATGGCCATTGGCGTGTACATTACCTATCGCATTCTGGATGTGGCGGACCTGACCGTAGACGGCAGCCTGGCCACCGGCGGCGCGGCGTGCATTATGCTCATGCGTTCCGGCTGCAACCCCTGGATTGCCCTGCTGTGTGCGTTCCTGGTGGGCATGCTGGCGGGCATGGTTACGGGCCTGCTGCACACCCGCTGCGGCATTCCGGCCATTCTGGCGGGCATTCTGACCCAGCTGGCCCTGTACTCCGTGAACCTGCGGATCATGGGCAGCAAGTCCAACCAGCCCATTTCCGTGGACAAGTACAATCTGGTGGTATCCCAGCGGTTTGTGAAGGAACTGTCTGCGCGGAATCCCCTGATTCCCGCAGTCGTCACATTGGCGGTGCTCATTGGCATCCTCTATTGGTTCTTCGGCACGGAGTATGGCTCCGGTCTGCGGGCCACCGGCGCCAACCGCCGCATGGCCAGCGCCCAGGGCATTGACACCCGGGTCGCCGTCACCGTGGGCCTGATGCTCTCCAATGGCCTGGTGGCCCTGTCCGGCGCGCTGCTGGCCCAGTACCAGGGCGCGGTGGATGTGAATATGGGCCGGGGCGCCATCGTCATCGGTCTGGCCGCCGTCATCATCGGCGAGGTGCTGCTGGATAAGATCTTTAGAAACTTTGCCCTGAAGCTCTGCTCCGTGGTGGTGGGCGCGGTGATCTACTATCTGGTGCTGCAAATCGTCCTGCAATTGGGCCTGAATACCAACGATTTGAAGCTCTTTACCGCAGCCATTGTGGCCCTGTTCCTGTCCATTCCCTATTGGAAGAACAGTGTCCATGTGAAGAAAGAGAAGGGAGGTGCCCGGAATGCTTGAGATCAAAAACGTCAGCAAGACCTTTAACCCCGGCACGGTGAATGCCAAAACGGCTCTGAACGGCCTGAACCTGACCCTGAACGACGGGGATTTTGTCACCGTCATCGGCGGCAACGGCGCGGGCAAATCCACCATGCTGAACGCCGTGGCGGGCACCATCCAGGTGGATACGGGCTCCATCATTCTCGATGGCCGGGACATCACCCGCCTGCCGGAATTCAAGCGGGCGGCCTACCTGGGCCGGGTGTTCCAAGACCCCATGATGGGCACGGCTGCCACCATGCAGATCGAGGAAAATCTGGCTCTGGCAGACCGTCGGGGCAAGCGCCGCACCCTGCACCCGGGCATTACCCAGGCGGACCGGGAGCGCTATATCGAGCAGCTGAAAATCCTGGACTTGGGACTGGAAAACCGGATGACTGCCAAGGTGGGCCTGCTGTCCGGCGGCCAGCGCCAGGCTCTGACGCTGCTGATGGCCACCCTGCAAAAGCCGGAGCTGCTGCTGCTGGATGAGCACACCGCCGCCCTGGACCCCAAAACCGCCGCCAAGGTTCTGGAGGCTACGCAGCGCATTGTGGAGAAGAACCGCCTGACCACCATGATGATCACCCACAATATGCGCGACGCCATTACCTATGGCAACCGCCTGATCATGATGTATGAGGGCCACGTGGCCGTGGACGTTTCCGGCGAGGAGAAGAGGCACTTGACCGTTGAGCAGCTGCTGGAGCTTTTCAGCAAGGCCTCCGGCTCCGACGAGGCCGACGACAAGCTGCTGCTGTCCTGATCTTCTTTTTATGATACCCCAAAGTTATCAACAGAGTGAATCAAGCGAGACCTCTCCGGAGGCCTCGCCTTTTTGTGCGGCCCTTTCTATGCAAATATGCATAGTTATATGAATAATATACATTGTGTGCGGGATGCTGAAATATGCAGATATACGGAAACATTATGAATAAAACATATAATTATGCAAATATGCAAGAAGAAAATGAATTAGATATACAAAACATACATAAGATACGCTGCAAAAAGAATTCCAATTTGTATGTTTTATCAATTGAAATTGCATAATATTCGCGCTATAATACAGCCATCAATCAACCCCCGGAGAAAAGGAGTCAATGAAAATGAAAAAGACCGTTAGCTTTATCCTCGCCGCACTGATGCTGGCCGCTATGCTGGTTGGCTGCGGCAGCACCACCTCCACTTCCACCACCGCAGCCGCTGCCGACACCACCGCCGCAGGGGAAACCGCCGCAGCGGCCGAGATCAAGACCGTTACTCCCGGCGTCCTGACCGTCGCCACCTCTCCCGACTTCGCCCCCATGGAGTTCACCGACCCAACCAAGCAGGGCCAGGATATGTACGTCGGCTTCGATGTGACTCTGGCAAAGTACATTGCCGAGAGCATGGGCCTGGAGCTGCAGATCATGCCCATGAGCTTCGACGCCTGCCAGACCGCCGTTTACGCCGGCACCGTGGATATGACAATCTCCGGTTTCAGTTGGACCGAAGAGCGGACCCAGAACTACAACATCTCCAACTACTACCATGCCGGTGACAACGAAGACGAGCAGGTCCTGATCACCCTGGCCTCCAACGGCGACAAGTTCGCCACTGCCGACGGCCTGAAGGGCGCCAAGATCGGCGCACAGAACGCCTCTCTGCAGCAGTCCCTGGCCACCGAGCAGCTGCCCGACAGCGAGCTGACCCTCTTCACCGACCTGGGCACCGGTGTGCTGCAGCTGAAGAACGGCGACTTTGACTGCATCGCAGTGGCCAAGGGCAATGGCGAAGCCATCATCGCCAACAACCCCGACATTGCCATGTCCGGCTTCAAGTTCGTGGTTGACGAGAAGTACACCGGCAACGTGGTCCTGCTCCAGAAGGGCAACGATGCGCTGACCGAGACCGTCAACGAAGCTCTTGCTTCCTCCAAGGACCAGTGGAACACCTGGTATGAAGAGGCCAAGGCCATCTCCGGCATTGAGGTCTCCTACGACGACAACGGCAACGTTGCCAACTAATTACGGAAACGAAAAACCGTTGCGAACCGGTGGCCAAAGCCACTGGTTCGCAGCGGTATGTCCGGAAAGAATCCCCATAAAACGGATGCTTTCCTTTTGAACGCAGCGCTGCCGCGCTGAAAAGAGAAGCATCCTGCGAGCACCCCCTGCTCTTGAAAAATGCAAGAATGATGCTATAATGATTTGAAAGGAATTTAGAAAGATGGATTTTAGCCTGTTTCTGCCGAATATGGCAAAGATTTGGAGCCAGTATTGGAAGCTCTTCCTGTTCACCGGCCTGAAAAACACCCTGATTCTGACCTTTATCTCCGTGGCCCTGGGCACCGTTCTGGGCACCCTGGTTGCCATGCTGAAGATGTCCAAGTCCAAGATCCTCCGCTTCATCGCCTCCGTCTATGTAGAGGTCCTGCGGGGCACCCCCATTCTGCTGCAGCTGTATGTGTTCTATTTCGTGCTGCCCAACATCTTCAAATTCATGAAGCTCAGCCAGTTCATGTGGGTTTCCATCTCTCTGTGTATCAATTCCTCTGCCTATGTGTCCGAGGTCATCCGTTCCGGCATTCAGGCCGTGGACAAGGGCCAGACCGAGGCCGCCCGTTCTCTGGGCCTCAGCGAGGGCCAGACCATGGTGAAGATCATCCTGCCCCAGGCCGTGCGCAATATTCTGCCGGCGCTGGGCAATGAGTTCATCATGATGCTGAAGGAGACCTCTCTGGCCTCTACCTTCTTCCTGGGCGATATCATGACCTCTTACCTGGTGGTCAAGGGCGTGTCCTATCTGACCCTGGAGCCTCTGACCATCGTTGCCATTATCTACCTGTGCGTGACCTATCCTCTGAGCAAAATCGTGGACCGCTTCGGCAAGAAGATGGCAAACCCCAACAGCTACCGCAGCCACAAGGCGAAAAAGGAAGGAACTGTTTAATTATGGAAATGATCAAAACCGTTGATTTGCATAAGAGCTATGGCGAGCTGCACGTCCTCAAAGGCGTGAACCAGACCATTGAAAAGGGCGAGGTGGTCTCCATCATCGGCCCCTCCGGCGGCGGCAAGAGCACCTTTTTGCGGTGCCTGAACCTGCTGGAAAAGCCTGAGAGCGGCAAAATCTATTTCGAGGGCGACGAGATCACCGGCAACCTGACCAAGGAGGAGAAGCAGCTCATCAAGGAGGGCAAGCTCCCCAAGCCTGCCAAAGTGAACATCGATCTTCACCGGCAGAAGATGGGCATGGTGTTCCAGCACTTCAATGTGTTCCCCCACCTGACGGTGGCTCAGAATATCACCCTGGCCCCCAAGATGCTCAAGGGCAAGAGCGAGGCCGAGGCCAGCCAGATGGCAAAGGACCTGCTCTCCCGGGTCGGCCTGCTGGACAAGTACGATGAAATGCCCGGCAACCTCTCCGGCGGCCAGAAGCAGCGGCTTGCCATTGTCCGGGCGCTGGCCATGGAGCCGGACGTAATGCTCTTCGACGAGCCCACCTCCGCCCTTGACCCCGAGATGGTGGGCGAGGTGCTGGATGTCATCAAGGGCCTGGTGGATACGGGCATGACCAGCGTCATCGTTACCCACGAGATGCGCTTCGCCCGGGAGGTTTCCGATCGGGTGCTGTTTATGGCCGAGGGCAACATTTTGGAGCAGGGTGCCCCGGAGCAAATTTTCAACAATCCCACCCATCCCCGGCTCCAGGACTTCCTGAAGAAGGTGCTGTAATATGAGCAAGCAGGAGCTTTATCAGACCGTTGAAGCGAAAAAAGAGGAAATTCTCACCCTCAGTGACAAGATATGGGAATATGCCGAGCTGTCCATGCTGGAAATCAAGTCCACTGCCGCCTATGTGGCCCTGCTGAAGCAGGAGGGCTTCCAGGTGGAAGAGAACCTCTGCGGTATTCCCACGGCCTTTTCCGGAACCTACGGCTCCGGCAGCCCGAAAATCGGCATTCTGGCAGAATATGACGCTCTGTCCGGCCTGTCTCAGGCCCCAGGCGTGACCGAGAAACAGCCCCTCTGCGAGGGCGGCAGCGGCCAGGGCTGCGGCCACAACCTGCTGGGCGCGGCCAGCCTCAGTGCGGCCATTGTCATCAAAGACCAAATCGCAGCCGGAAAGCTCCATGGCACAGTCGTCTTCTATGGCTGCCCCGGCGAGGAGGGCTGCGCCGGCAAGACCTTTATGGCCAGAGACGGTCTGTTCCAGGACCTGGATGCCGCCATCACCTGGCACCCCGGCTACACCAATGAGGTCACCACCGGCTCCAATGCTGCCTGCCTGCAGATGGTCTATGAGTTCGCGGGCACCGCTGCCCACGCCGCAGGCAACCCCTGGGAGGGCCGTTCCGCCCTGGACGGCGCGGAGCTGATGAATATAGGCGTTCAGTTCCTGCGGGAGCATATGGAGCCCAAGAGCTCTATCCACTATTCCATCGCTGATGCAGGGGGCATTTCCCCCAATGTAGTGCAGCCCACGGCGAAGCTCATCTATATGGTCCGGGCGGAAACCGTCCGCAAGGCCAAGGCCCTGCTGGCCCGGGTCAATGACATTGCCAAGGGCGCGGCCCTCATGACCGGCACCACCGTCACCTGGCACCAGCTGGACGGCACCTCCGATACCCTGTCCAATACCGTCCTGGAGCAGCTGCTCTACGACAATCTGGTGGAAGCCCCTCTGCCGGAGTATACCCAGCAGGAGTGGGACTTCGCGGCCAAGCTTCGCGAGACCTACCCCCACGATGGCCTGCCCGGCCACAGCACGGAGACCAACCCCGTGCTCAAAAAGCAGATCATTCAGCTGTCCGACCATGGAAATAAGGCCATCAACGACTTCGTGGTGCCCTATTACCCTGCCTATTCCTATAGCCCCGGCTCTACGGATGTGGGCGACGTCAGCTGGCTGACTCCCACCGCCCAGTTCAATACGGCCACCTGGCCTTCCCGGGTCCCCGGCCACAGCTGGCAGGTGGTTGCCGCTGGCAAGACCGGTATGGCCCACAAGGGCCTGCTGTACGCCGCTAAAGTCCTGGCCGGTGCTGCCATGGACCTGATGGAGAAGCCCGAGCTGGTAAAAGCCGCCCGGCAGGAGTTCCGGGAAACCGCCGCCGCCGGTTACGATTGCCCCATCGGCCCGGAGGTCGTGCCCAGCGCACAGTGAAAAATTTGATAGAGAAGCCCGTCTGCACGATTTGCAGGCGGGCTTTTTGCGTGCTAACGTTGACAAGGTGGCAAGATTGGGATATAATATGACTACCAAAACAAGGAGGTATTTTCATGAGCCCGAACATTTCCATTCGCCCCTCCAAGGACATTCGCACGAACTATGCCCAGATTTCCGCCCTTACCCGGCAGAATCCCGTGGCCATCACCGTCAACGGCAGGGAAGATACGGTGCTTCTCAGCCATGAGGATTTTCAGCACCAGCTGCGCTATATTGACGCTCTGGAAGCGAAGCTCCAGGTCTATTCCCACCTGGCCCAGGCCATGGACGATATCAAGCTCGGCAGAGTGCAGAGCGCCGAGGATGCGTTTGCGGATATCCTGGATGAATTGGAGAACCTGGACGTATGAGCTGCAAAGTGATCTTTACGGATACAGCCAAGTCGGATCTACTGGATATTGCCCGCAGCCTTGCGGAGATTTCCAAGGATAAAGCCTTTGCCGTCCGTTTTGTCCGGGAGCTGCAGCAGGAGACAGCGCGCCTGGAGCAGTTCCCGGAATCCGGCGCCGTCCCCAGAGACCGGGTGCTGAAAAGCAGCGGCTATCGCTTCCTGGTCCACGGGGACTATCTGCTGTTCTATCTGTATGAAAAAGAGAAGAACGCCGTGTACGTCATGGCGGTGTTCAACGGAAAACGGGACGATATGCGGGTGATGTGCGGGAGCTCCTGTAAGTGCCGTTCGACAGAATAAAACGAGGACGCGGGTGTTCTGCGTCCTCGCTTTTTGAATGGTTGGGGATTATAAAGCGTTAAACGTGTGCCATTGAGGATACAAAGAGTGAATTTTTCATTCGGACGCCCTGAAATTGATTAGTGGTTGCGTCTTACAAAAAGATAGGGGCTCTGTCGTCTTCAATGGAATACTTTATAAAATCGAACTTTGCTTTGCTGTTCTTGTAATATTCCTCTGCTGCTGTGCAAAGAATGCAGCATAAGTGGGAGATATCAATTTTCAATTCCCGATGTACTATGTGCTTATCCCTGCCATAGGCGACCATGCTCAGATCACCGTTAGCACCATCTTCTCCGGTTATGACAAGCTCAAATTTATCAACCTTGCACCGAGATTCGTGAATTCTTGATTGCTCTACATTTGGTGTGCTTTGGTGAAGCAGACAATTACGCAAACCATAAATAATTTCCTCGTTCAGATAGGGCATATCATATCCGTATGGAGAATCACATCTATCTGTAATAACATATTGGCTGCACCAGTTTTTATAGCGCACGCCGTTGTAATCCTCGTTGGGATATTCAGCTTTTCCACAGGTGTCAGGTAAAGTCAGCGCAAGTGCTAATGCTGACAAATACAGTTCATGGGACAAAGCCATACGAATCTCATGTACAATTCGGTCTATCAAGCAAATCACCTCATTTCAGCCATTGACACAACAGCGAACATTTTAGACAGTTTTTGTATGATTAAAATTTTCTGTTTGCAATTTTCTTCAGTTTTCTGTAACCCTCACAACCTATAACTTGTATAGCATTGTACTTCTTCAATGCGTTTTCGAGAGTAATCCGAATTTGGACGGGAATGTAATGTGTAAGCGCATTTTGATTGATTACCGAATGAAGATTGGCTTTGCTCTGATTATAAGTATTCCAAAATGTATTTGGGTCTATATTTTGATTTGACGCAGTCATTCGTTTCATTAGATTCTCAAAAGCAGTTTTTTGCTCATCAGAAGCATCAGCTGGGAGACTTCCTTCTATTGTCTTGAGGAGAGTCGGTACATCCACAGGATTCTGCGCACACATTGCCAGTATCTGCAAAATGTAGTTCGTTTCGGACTGCATTAGCATCTGCTGTGTTAAGAACAGAGAATTCTTTTGCAGGTTCTTCATCAACTGTTGCTGCTCAAGAATTTCTGATGCACAATTATAGAATTCATCAAACATTCTGAAGCTGAATGAATCCATTTTTCTTACGAAGTAATGCTTGTGCTTGTCCCAATAATCTGTTTTGAAAAGCATTTGAGACTCATAGAAAGCACCATCGTTTAATTTGCCTTCTGAAATATAAGATCCTACTTCTGCAATGCTTGTTTGCAGTTCTTCTACCTGCAAGACAATCAGCGATGCTGCTTCTGAAATCTTGCGGCGTTCTTGAACCCAATAAATGATAAACGCTGATGCACCTACGATAACCAGCAATATATCAATCCAGTTTTTACTGACAAAATTAGCAATATTAGCCCACATATTTTGTATATTCACCTCATTTCAACCTTTCGCACAACGGCAAGAGTTCTTTGTTTTTGAAAAAGATATGTTTATTCGGAATCTTCCTTTTTCGTGTTTTGGACACTTAGGATTTGCGTTATGCCTTTGAGCTCATCACCAATCCTTTTCGCAGATTTAAGCAAATCTTCCTCATCGGTTGTTGATGAGAAAAATGTCATATAGTGCTCCAGATCCACAAATAGATCACTTTGATAGGTTTTGACTTGTGATTCATATTCTATTGTTCCTGTTAGCGGCTTCATGTTTGGATTTCCACGAAGTTTATTGCTGCCGATATACAAGTCATAATGCTGTCCAGCGCCTATAATGCACTCTTTGCCTTTTATCCGTTCTAATTCTTTTCTCATTGACTCTTCCGGAAGACTGTCAATGAATTCCTGATCTAAATTGATTTTAACATGCTGGGCACTCAGGTTTCCACGGTTTACAAAACGGGCGATATACCATGTTCTTCTGCTATAGTGGAATTCAAGCTCGATAATAGGTCTGTTCGTTTCCGCAAACTGCTTTTGCATCTCCCGCAACTGTTCTTTAGATGCATTGGCAGCCTTGATATTTGCCAAACAAATAAAAATGGTTGCTATAACATAAATCCCTGTGATTATAACCATGACCCATTCCGCAATCATCTGATTCACCTCATTTTAGCCGTTCACACAACGGCAGAATTTCTTCCAGTTTGGCAACAATACGTTTCTGCTCAGCAAGGGGTGGGATAGGGACGAGATAATTTTTAAGAATCTCAAATGGCGGAATATTCTTAATTGCAGAGCCTTTACTACCGCTTCTGGCGTTCTTTTTCAATACAAAATCAAAAAAGGTTAAGAAGTATGGTATGTACAATGGTTCAAAAATCTTCATTCGCATTAGCGCCTGATTAATAATACCTTGTTCAAATTTGTCAGGCATTACGTATGTTTCTCCAATTGTACCAGCGCAACTAACAATTATATCTCCCGGAAAAACTTCAAATCCTTTCATTTTAGATTCAAAATAATCTCTGCGGATATAGTAATCTCCAAGAGTAGCGTCTTTTTGTATAGCATTCTTCTGCTCATAGACCTTAATTGCACCATTTCCTTTTGGGACGAACATACTTTTAGTTATTGCACTACCAAAAGGCCCTTTTTTATAGCTGCCCAAATCACCAAACCTCACCCATGTCCAATTGTCAGGAATATCGTAAGGCTTTTCATCCTCTGCAATTTCAGGCAACGGCTTTTCCTTTTTGATCTTACCTTCTTTGATCAGCTGCTGTTTTTCTGCCTGAATTTGACGGTATAGTTCTTCTCCTGTTCCTTCTTCCGGTCTTTGCTCAACGAGCTTGCCCTGAATGGCATATTGAAGAATGGACTTCTTCACTTCCTCCGGGAACTTGGTATTGAACTGCTCCAATTTTTCATAGGCTGCGGCATAGCGATCAACATAGGGGAGAAGTTCTCCAATCTTTGCCACGATGCGTTTCTGCTCGGTAAGGGGTGGGAGCGGAATTAAACACATCGAAAGGTAATCTTTATGGATGCGTTGCTGTCCCGCTGTCCCGGTAAAGGATTTAACGCCGTTTGTGATAAAGTATGGTGTTTTGAAAAACCAAAGCAAAAATTCAGGCAACATGGTATTGCTTATGGTTCGTGCTATAGTTAACTCTGTAGTACCTGCGCCATATCCATTTTTTAGATTCCTGAAAATAACGGATTTTCTGTTCTGAAAACACGGCGTAATCTTTGCTACACCAATATCGCCTTCCGCAAAATGAGTAAACCCTTTTTTGATGTCTTTCCATGTCTTAATTTCAGATGTGTGCTGATTTCTAAATCCATCCATCACACAAGACATCGGAATAAACGATGTTGCTAATTCGTCAGCTAGATCATTTTTCGGATTAAGCGTTACTATTTGGGCAACACGAACCCACTTCCAACTTTCCGGAATGTCAAACGGAATCTCATCCTCTGCAATTTTCGGCAGGGATTTTTCTTTTTTAATTTTGCCTGCTTTAATAAGCCGTTGCTTTTCTTCTTGAATCTGCTGGTGGAGTTCCTCACCGGTTCCTTCTTCCGGTCTTTGCTCAACAAGTTTCCCTTGAATGGCGTATTGAAGAATGCTTGCCGTTAACTGCTCAGGGGTCATTCAACTACACCTCCCGGCAATAAGGCTTCCAGCTCTGCAAGCACCTTGTCGATTTCGGCATTCAAAGCCGTTCTACGTTCCTGATACACCCGGATCGTATCCAGCGGGGAGAGAATTTCTTCCTCCTCGTGGGGATAACCGCAAAGGTCGATGTTGCAGCCTTGCTCATTCAGCAGGTAATCGGCAGTATATTTCTGCGCCTTGAAGGAGTCGCCGTCGGAAATGACCTCTCTGTGATTCCACCATGCGATGCAATCATCAAAGTGCTTCAATTCCATCGGCTTTGTTTTGGAAAAGTGCTTTCTGTTGGACGGAATATCCACTCTGTAAAACCATGTTTCCGTTGTCGGCTTTGTGTTATCAAAGAACAACAGGTTGGTGGTGATGGAAGTATAGGGGCTGAATACAGAACTGGGCAGTCTGACAACCGTGTGCAGATTAAATTCGCCAATGAGCTTTTTCTTGATGTTTACCTTGGCGTTGTCCAGACCAAACAGAAAGCCGTCCGGCACGACAACGGCGGCTCTGCCATTCTTTTTCAAACGGTACAGAATAACCGACATAAACAGATCGGCTGTCTCTGAGCTTGCCAGATCATCGGGGAAGAAGCCCTGAATGGACTTGTCCTCATGTCCGCCATAGGGAGGGTTCATCAAGATGACGTCGAACTTATCCGCATCTGTATAATCCAACAGATTATGTTTCAGCGAGTTCATGTGATAGATGTTGGGAACCTCAATATCGTGCAGCAGCATATTGGTCACACAAAGCAAGTACGGGAACGGCTTTTTCTCGATTCCGTAAATGCTGTCATCGAGCTGCTTTTGGGATGAGGTGTCGGTTACCTGCTTGGATAACTGTCCAAGCCAAGAGGTGATAAAGCCGCCTGTGCCGCAAGCAAAGTCCGCCATCTTTTCGCCGAGCTTCGGCTGAATCATCAGCGCCATAAACTCCGTGACAGCTCTCGGTGTGTAGAACTCACCGGAGGAGCCGGCAGACTGTAATTCTCTTAGAATTTCTTCGTATACAAAGCCAAAAGCGTGGCTCTCCTTGACATCATCAAATTCAATTTCGTCAATGACGTCGATGACCTGACGGAGATAGACGCCGTCTTTCATGTAGTTATTGGCGTCCTCAAAGGTCGATTTTACGATTGCCTTTTTAATCGGGGTATCGGGTGTGACCTTGATTCCCTCATAGAGAATGGTATCGCCCTCTTTTACATCATTGCCTTTCAGCACAGGGAACAAGGTGTTATTGACAAAGTTCAGCAGCTTGTCTCCAGTCATAGCGTGACCGCTGCTGTCTGCTTTTGCCCAATTTCTCCAGCGGAGATCTTCGGGAATGATGGACTGATAGTTATCCTCGTTTAGTTCCCAATCATCCTCTTTGGCATCGTATACTTTTAAGAAAAGCATCCATACCATCTGCTCGATTCTCTGCGCATCGCCGTTGATACCCGCGTCCATGCGCATAATATCGCGGATTCTTTTTATAAAGCCTGACTGCATTGCCATGTTAACTTACCTCTAGTTCATAAATGCTTGCTTCAAGTTCCTTAATAGCTGCCTCGTACTGGGGCTTGCCGCCAAACAGCCGCACAATCTTTGCGGGCTTTCCGAATTCTGCAAAATCCGCGAGAGAAAGAACCTTGATGTCCTCCACTTCGCCGATGCCCTGGTTCATATACTTGTCCAGGAGAATTGACAGAACAGCCTGTGCGTCAGCGGAATACTTGCTGAAAAAGTCCTTCTTTTTGACGTTGTTTGCGCGCTCTTTCCTCGTCAGCGGTTTTCTGCCGTATGCCACATAGCAGATGAAATCAAAATCATCCACATCGGACATCCCCTGGTCCTTTTTCAGTGCGTTCAAGTCAATACCCATTGCCATGAAAGATTGATTTATGGCTTCCTTTTTGTCGGAGGCGTTCCACTTGCGGATGAAATCGGACAGGGACGCATACTCGCCCTGGATATTGGTCCTTGTGTAATCGATGATATCTTCCTGACGGAGCAGCTTGCCGCTTGCATCATAGACGGAAACGGTTTTGTTGATGATTTTCACCTTGCATCCGTCTTTATCGACAACAGGCGATTCAATGGAAGGCTCTTTCCTGCCGTCTCCGTGACTGTCGCCTTTTGGATTGCTGCCGCCATGCTGGAAACCTTCGCTCTGCTCAATAGGGCCGTCCCAGTCGGGGTCAGAAAAAAGTCGTGTCACATTCCTGAAGTCCATAACAACGAAATGCGTCTTGCCGTCTTTTTCTCTGATACGAGTCCCTCGCCCGATAATCTGTTTAAAGGTTGTCATACTCTCAACTGTCTTGTCCAGGACAATCAGCTTTGTCATTTTGCAGTCTGCTCCGGTGGAAAGCAGCTCTGACGTTGTGGCAATAACCGGATAAGGACTGGATACGGAGATAAAATAGTCGAGCTTGGATTTCCCGTAAATATCAGAGCCGGTGATTCTTACGCAGTAATCCGGATTCTCCCGAACCATGTCGGCGTTTTGGTTGATAAGGGCAATTCTCATACGTTCAGCATGATCTTCAGAAGCACAGAATACGATGGTTTTCTGCATTCTGTCGGTGCTTTTCAGATATTCCGTGATCTCCCTTGCAACCTCATCAATGCGGTCTTGGAGAATGATACTGTAGTCGTAATCCCTGTTGTTATAGATCCGATCCTCAATTACATTGCCGTATATGTCGGTCTGTCCCTTATGCGGTCTCCATCCGTCACCAATGTTGGTTGTAATATTGATGACTTTGAACGGGGCAAGGAATCCGTCTTCAATGCCTTGCTTTAGGCTGTAAGTATAAACAGGCTCTCCAAAGTAATCGATATTCGAAACTTTTTCGCTTTCCTTTGGCGTGGCGGTCATGCCGATCTGTGTAGCGGAAGAAAAGTATTCGAGAACCTTCCGCCAGTTGCTGTCTTCTTTTGCACTTCCGCGATGGCACTCATCCACAATTATGAGGTCAAAGTATTTTGACGGTATTTGCCTGAAGTGTTCCTCATCATTTTGCCCGACCATTTGATGGTAGAGAGCAAAGTTCACTTCATGGGATGCAATTTTGCTCAAACACTCCTTGTCAGAAAAGTCCACTTTGTAAATGGTTTTCTCAAGCGGAGCAAAGTCCTGCAAAATGCTCTGGTCAACAAGAATGTTCCTATCTGCCAGGTACAGAATCCTCTTTTTCATGTCAGAACGGAGCAGACGGTACACAATTTGAAAAGCGGTATATGTTTTTCCAGTTCCTGTTGCCATGACAAGCAACAGTCTCTGCTGCCCTCTGGCAATGGCTTCAACAGTCCGGTTAACCGCATTCCTTTGATAATAGCGAGGAGGGTATGTGCTCTGAGAAGAATAGTACGGCTGAGAGACGACTTTCTTTTCCAAATCAGAAATGCCCTTGCCGCTGTGCAGCTCGGAGTAATATCTCGCTACAAGCATCTCTTGTGTCGGAAATTGCTCCAAGGAAATCTGTTGCTCTTTCCCGGTCAGAAAGTCATGCTCATAAAAAGCATCTCCGTTTGAGGAATATGCGAATGGAAGATCCATCATCTGTGCATAAGTTATTGCCTGCTGCAAGCCGTGAGATACCGCGTGATGATTATCTTTTGCTTCTACTACGGCGATGGGCTTCCCGTCATTGAGATAAAGTATGTAATCAGCGAACTTAGGCTTGCTGCGGGCAACAACATTGCCGCTGATATTGATGCGGCCGTCTGTTATTTTAGTCTCCATTGTGATATGGCTTTTCCACCCGCTTTGGATGGCAGGCGTTATGTAGTTCAATTTGATGTCTTCTTCGGACATCTTCTTTTTGTCCAGTATCATAAGAATCTCCTTCGATCATCCGTATTTGGCAGACACTTCTGCACGCTTGCTTTTATTTCCTTTGCGTGTATATTGAGAAACTTATTACATTTTACCCATATTATATCATAGCCATATGGAAATTTCCACAAAAATACAAAATATATCGCTCACAATAAGAGCGTGTTGGTACATTTTTGCATACTGTGAAAAATCTGTGGAATCCTACCCGGGAGGTGAGGCGGATGTATTCCGGGGAAGTGAACCATGAAAACATCACGGGGATTTTTGAGGGGGCGGCGGACTTTATTGTCCGGCGGCTTTGCTGCAATGGGGTGAGCCTCTATGCCTATGCCATTGACGGCCTGACCTCCGGGGCTGATACCTCGGAGTACGTCATCCGCCCCATTACGGACAATCTGACCGGGAGTACACCGGCGGCCCTTTATGAAGAGGCGCTGCTGGGAAACGTCTATAACAGCGTGGCAGACCCCTGCAAGGACCTGGACACCGTGGCCCGGAAGCTGGTCAACGGTTTCTGTGTCATTCTCTTCCCCGGGGCCGGGGCCATTGCCTTTGAGGTCAAAACCGGGGAGAAGCGGGGCATCTCCGCCCCGGAGGTGGAGAATACCGTCAAGGGGCCCAAGGATGCTTTCGTGGAGACGGTTCGGTCCAATACCAGCCTCATCCGCCGCCATCTGCGCACCCCGGCCCTGCGGCTTTGGGAGACCCAGGTGGGCCGCAGAAGTCTGACCAATGTGACCGTGGCCTACATTGACGGCCTGACGGACCCTCGCCTGGTGGAGCGGATGCAGCATCGCCTGGAGAAGATCGATGTGGACGGCTTCCTGGCTCCCTCCGCTGTGGAGGAGTACGTCACCGGTTCCCGGAAGACGGCCTTTCCCCTGATTCAATACACGGAGCGGGCGGATAAATTCTGCGCCGGGCTCCTGGAGGGGCGGGTGGGACTGCTGGTGGACGGCTTGCCCCTGGGCTATCTGGCTCCGGCGGACCTGGGCTACCTGATGGAGAGCCCGGAGGATTGGAGCCGGGACTACCTCAGCGCCTCCTTCCTGCGGATTTTGCGCTATGGGGCCTTGGTCCTGGGGCTGCTGCTGCCGGGGCTGTATATCGCCTTGGCGGTGTTTCATCAGGAGATGATCCCCTTGCCCCTGCTGCGGGCCATCGTTGAGAGCAAAAAGGATGTGCCTTTTTCTACGGCGGCAGAGGTGGTGAGCCTGCTGCTGGCCTTTGAGCTGCTGCAGGAGTCCGGCATTCATCTGCCCCAGGCCGTTGGCCAATCCGTCTCCACCATCGGCGGCATTGTGGTTGGTACGGCGGCAGTGGATGCGGGGCTGGTGTCCCCGGCGGCGCTGATCGCGGTGAGCATTGCGGGGGTCTGCGGCTTTGTGCTGCCCAATCGGGATCTGGCCGAAGCCCTGCGGCTGTGGCGGCTTGGGTTTGCACTGATTGCCGCCGTGGCGGGGCTCTTTGGCCTGACGGCGGGATTTATCGTCCTGGTGGGCCATCTGGCGGGGCTGCAATGTCTGAAGGTGCCCTATTTGGCACCTTTCCACAAGGGGCAGGCCAATGTGCTGCGGGACCGCATGGTCACGGACAAATTCCGAGACCCGCTGCTCCATTCGGAAGACAGGAGAAAGCAGGTATGAAAAAATGGATTTGGCTTGCAGCGCTTGCTTTGCTCCTGCTGCCCCAGCGGGGCACGGAGGTTGGGAAACTGCTGCCTGTGGAAACACTGTTGATTGAAAAACAGGCGGGGCAGTATCGGGTGTCCGCGGATACGGGCAGTGCGGGCCGGGGGGACAGCCTGGAAAAGGCTGTGGATGCGCTGCGAGCGGAAGCGCCGGGAATCCTGTTTCTGGATACGGCAGACTATGTGCTCCTGACAGGGGAAGCGGAGGACTGCATGGAAAAGCTGCAGGACTATGTGCGGCCGGGAACCCGGGTGTACAAATTGGAGGGCACGGCGGAGCTTTCGGAAATCGGCCCATTTTTGAAGACCCATGGCCCGGATGCACCGCTGTATCGCCTGCAAAAGAGGGAGCTGCAGCTCCCAAAACTGATGGCAAAGGGGGAGAAGCTGCGCTTTGAAGGGCAGTGAGGAGAAAAACGGAATCCCGGACCGCAGCGGGTGCCGGCTGGCCGGGGGTTCTGGTCGTCAGCGCCGCCGCGGCGCTGTTTCGAAGACTGCGGGGGAATGCGTGCGTGCCCAGATGGGTCCGGGCAGTGCAGGCCCTGTTTGGCGCTTTTGTACTGTGCCAGACGCTGACCTGGGCGGGCGCAAGCTGGCAGGGCGCGGGGAACGGAATGTGGATCGGGCTGATTTTGCTGGGTCTTGCTCTTTGGCTGGCGCACAAGGGGCCGGAGGCAGTACAGGCGGCTTCCGGCGTGCTGGGCCTGGCGGAGGCGGGGCTGCTGGCGGCGGTGATGCTGGGTAGTCTCCGCCAGATTCGGCCGGAAAATCTCCTGCCCGAAGGCGGGGTTCCAGATGGATGGCTGCTGGTGGCGCTTCTGCTGCCGGAGGGCGGGCGGCGGCAGGGCTGGCTGTGGGCGCTTGCCTTTTGTCTAACGGCAGCGGGTGTGGGCTGGGTCGGGGAGAATGCGTTTCTGCTTTTGAGCCGCAGTGCTTCCGGGATGGGTTCCGTCCGGCGGCTGGAAAGTCTGGCTGCGGTGGGACTGGCGCTGGGCTTTTTCCTGATGATGACGCAGCTGCTCTCCCAGGAGCACCCGGGGGACCGCATCTGGTCCGCTGCGTTGGCCGCAGCCCTTTTTCTGGGAGGATTCCGCATAAATGGCTGGCTTGCGGCCCTGTGCGCGGCAACGGCATGGTATTTCCTGCCGACAATGTGTGAAAAAAGCAAAATAAAGGATAAAAATAGCAAATAAGATGCACATCCGACAGAAAGGAAAAGAAAAATGATAAAGTAGCGAAAAAGTGCTTGACAAATTCTTCATTTAGTGTTAATATCATGAAGCTTTCTGCGAGACACCTTGATGAAAGCGGCTGTACCTTGTAAATTGAATAACGTAAAGACAAACTAGAACACCTTGGACAATTAATGGAATTGTTTAAGCGTAAGCGAAAAACAGCCAACGAAAA
>QWCE01001247.1_pt1 | contig 40321 bp, 33 predicted proteins | sample 1972531 | NCBI WGS metagenome assembly QWCE01 (sample SAMN09866716, study PRJNA288562) | Human gut metagenome isolate term4_stool, whole genome shotgun sequencing... | reverse complement strand
CCAGACGACAGGATGTTTCATTTGATAGTTACAATGGTTATTACTATGATATTCATTGTCAGTCACGTTCTTCATCCGTCAACTGGCATTTTCCTTTAACTTCTCAATGTGCAAGTTCAAAGAATGTGATTTTTTCCCGATTTAATAGCATAAATTTTTTAATTAAATGTGCCTTTTATGTTGTTAGATCTGTAATGTGTATTCAGAAGATATCGACATTAAAGATTTAGAAAAATATTTCTTGGCTTCATCCCAGGGGCAAGCCCCTGGGTTTTCGCCTAAAAATTTTATAACAGGGGACTTTTTCTTCGTCATGTAAATACCTCATAAAAACAATAAAAATCAAAGCCTTTTCACAAGCCGAAAATTTTTCAGCTAAATGAGAAGGCTTTGTCAAAGTTTTATTCTCTATCGAGAGAACCTTTCTTTGCAATGGTCTTTGTATATGCCACAATTAACAGTCCTCCAACAATCACTCATGTGATACTATTGGAGATTGCAGCAAATACGCCCTGCGCAAATACCTTTTTTACAGGCTCTGCGTAAATTAAAATATCAAGTACTGGCGCTACGACTACCCAGCCAATCACATGTGCTGCCACATTAGCGATTGCGAAGATAGCTGTCTTGGTCTTATCAAATACACCTTCCTGTACATTGAGCTTCTTTGCAAACATACCAATCACAACGCCGACAAATGCGGATGTGATTACCCAGCTCCACCATGGACTTCCGCCCCATGATAAATCGATCAGTGCATGTCCGATAAATCCGATCAGGCCGCCTGCTACTGGTCCGTACATTGCTGCTAACAATGCAAGTACTGCATACTGCAAGCTGATATTTGTGTTTGGAACCGGGCTTGGAATTGCCACAAATAGTCTTTGTCAATCTTATTTACTGCTGTTTTTCAATCTTTACAAGACGGCTTGTTCCAAGTCTGTCAGCGCCAAGTTTTACAAACTCATCTGCATCTGCAAAGGATGAAATTCCGCCGGCTGCCTTAATCTGCACATTCTCACCTACATGTGAAGCAAAAAGTGCGATATCATCAAATGTTGCACCTGCCTTGGAAAATCCAGTAGAAGTCTTAATAAAATCTGCCTTTGCCGCAGTTACTACTTCGCACATACGAATCTTCTCTGTATCTGTCAAAAGACAAGTTTCAATGATAACCTTTAAAATCTTGTCACCGCATGCAGCCTTAATGCAGCGGATTTCCTCTTCAACAAGATCATATCTGCCGTCCTTTACCCATCCAATATTGATTACCATATCAATCTCATCTGCACCATTTGCGATTGCATCTCTTGTCTCGAACTCCTTTACAGCCGTAGTGTTATAGCCATTTGGGAAACCGATTACAGTACAAATCTTCATTCTATCGCCTACATAACCCTTTGCCTGCTTTACATAAGACGGCGGAATACATACGGATGCTGTCTTAAAACGGATAGCATCGTCACAAATCTGACGAATTTCCTCCCATGTTGCTCCCTGTGCCAACAATGTGTGGTCTACTTTATTTAACAGCTTTGCGTGATCCATTTTGAATCCTCCATTTCTTCATAATAATCTCTATACTTTTAGTATAATGGATTCCGCACTTTCTTTCAACCTGTTTCTTTACTTCTTCTTTGCTTTGTTTCTAGCAGCAAGAATCCCTCCGATTTTCCCTGATTCTTTTGATGTAAGATTTCCATATCCACCTGCATAGATTTTGTCAATCACACCTATCTCCTCTGCAATTTCAAGCTTTTGCAGATCTTCTGCTGTCAGCTTATTCCAATCAGGCTTTGTTTTTCTTTTAATATTTTTCATTAAAGCAGCTCCTTTTTTCTTTATTATACCCAAAATGATACTTGTTTTTCCTGTTTTATCATGATATTCTTTCTGCGTAATGTTGTTCTCACAGAAAGGCAGATTGTTATGATTATTGCAGTTGATATTGGAAATACAAATATTGTAGTCGGAGGAATTGAAGCTGATCACGTTCTATTTACAGAACGCCTCTCTACACGTACCGATAAGACAGAGCTTGAATATGCCATTGATTTTAAGCTAATTTTTGAACTTCACTCTATTTCACACGCACAGGTAGATGGCAGCATTATCTCATCTGTTGTTCCTCCTTTATCGAATATTATAAAGACCGCGCTGACAAAATTAATTCCTAAAGAACCTCTGATTGTCGGACCTGGCGTAAAAACAGGTCTTTCTATTCGTATTGATAATCCAACCCAGCTTGGTAGCGATCTTGTGGTGACAGCCGTTGCCGCTATAGCTGCTTATACAGTTCCTTCTATTATTATTGATATGGGTACTGCAACGACTTTTTCCGTTATAAATGATAAGCGCCAGTATATAGGCGGTGCTATTGCCCCTGGTGCCGCTGTCGCATTAAACTCACTCTCCTCACAGACATCTCAGCTTCCTTTTATCAGTTTAGAGGTGCCAAAGCACGTGATAGGAAGCAATACAATTGACTGCATGAAAAGCGGTTCCCTCTTTGGCAATGCCGCAATGATTGACGGCATGATTCGCCGCATCAAAAAAGAACTTGGCGAAAACGCTATTGTAGTAGCTACAGGCGGGATCGCACCGGCAATCCTTCCATACTGTGAGGAAACTATTTCCTACGATCCTGACTTAATGCTTAAGGGGCTTGCACTAATTTATAAAAAAAATCAAACTCGATAATCACATATTGCATTCCAATTTTTGAGGTGATAAAATCTTTATAGGCTTGCACTAATATTTGTATCGTTAATTATGCAGTCAAAAATAAGGAGGTATTTGCGATGCGAAATGAAGAACTTCTAATCCGCTTAACCCAAACTCAGGGCATCGCTGGATACGAAAAAAAGGTACGCGAATTGATTGAACAGGAAGTGCGTCCATACGCAGATGAGCTGATTGTTGATCCGCTCGGCAGTCTGATTGCCGTTAAAAAGGGCAAAGGCGGACCACACTCAAAAAAAATCATGTTTGCCGCTCACATGGATGAAATAGGCTTCATGGTAAAGAAAATTGAGGAGGATGGACGTCTTTTAGTATGCAATGTCGGTTGGAACTGGACTGCTTCTGCCTACAACACGAGAGTCGTTTTTAGAAATGGAATCTATGGTGTTGTTAGCAGTATGAAAAATATTGAGGATGCACACAATGATCCTAATGCACTATTTATTGATATCGGTGCCAAATCCAAGGAGGATGCGCTTAAATACGTCCATGTTGGTTCTGTATGCGGATATTGCGGCGAATATCTTCCTCTTGCAAATGATCTTGTCTGCTCAAAGACATTTGATGACAGAGTTGGCTGCTTTCAGTTAATTGAAGCACTTCGTGAAAATGACGGAACTTATCCTAACGACATTTATTATGTATTTACCGTTCAGGAGGAGGTTGGCTGCCGCGGCTCTAAGACAACTGCTGCCTTTATTAAACCAGATATTGGCATCGCTGTTGACGTTACCCCGGCACATGATTATCCTTGTGATCTGACTGGAAGCAATGCAATCGGCGAAGGTATTGGCATTAAAGTGGCAGATCCATCTGTTCTGTGTCATGAAGATGTCATTGCTGTCATGGAGCAGTGCTGCCGTCACAAAGATATTCCATTCCAGTATGAGGTCATTGATAAAGGCGGCTGTGATGCTTCTAGTATGAATCTTTCAAACTTTGGCGTCCGCGCCGGCGGTATTTCTGTTGTCACTCGTTACGCTCACTGCAGCAGCAGCGTTATCTCAAAGGAAGATGCGGAGTCTGGCATTCGTCTTTGCACTGCATTTTCAAAATATGAATTTCAATTCTGATTTAAGGGGGAACAAGCGTTATGATACATACCACTTCTTGGCCATATGCCAATGAAATAGGTATCACAGAAAAGCTTAGCTGCGATCTTCTTGTTCTTGGCGGCGGACTGGTGCAATCAGTCTGAATCATCCACTTCGCAACTGCGCGAAGTTTGTGCCGATTATTTCACAATAAAAATCACCCGCTGCCGATTATAAAATCAGTTGCGGGTGATTTTTTTATTTCACTTTTAATTCATTTTTGAATAACTTTTCAGAATTATTCAGCGTCAGCTGCCTTCTGGTTCTCTGGAAGTCTTGTGCTATTTCCTGCCTGGAATGCTTCAAGTCTCTCATCAACAACTTCCTGATATCCCTGATCTGCATACTGCTGTGCATAATCCTCATACATTGCATCAAATTCTTCTGGCTTGCACATGGTCAGCGCATCTCTGAACTCCTTGTACAGCTCACCTAAGGTGTTCTGATACTCGGACTGTGCAGCGATTACTACTGAGAACTGGCAGTCACTTAAACCATACTGATCAGCGATTGCAAGACGATCATAGTAGTACTTAATGATATCATCTGTGAAGTTCTGCGGCAGATCCTGCGGAGTATCAGCCTTGATGTTCTCTTCAACAGTATCAAATGTTCTCTTTTCCTTTACGATACACCAGTAGTCCTTGCTGTTGTTGAAGCCCTGCTTGTAATCACCATTATAATCACTAACGGTAACTGGGTTGCCTTCTTCGTCTAAGTTGTAGTTCTCGCCCTCGATACCCCACTGGAAGGTGTACAGGTTTTCTGGCTGGCTTAACCACTCCATGTACATCCATGCAGCCTTTAACTCATCATCAGTTGCTGTGTTGGAGAATCCAACGATCATACCAAATGGGTTCTCTGCTCTCCATGCTGGAACTGTTACAATTCCATCCTCACCAGACTCATCTACTTCACTGCTAATTGGAGTGATTGCTAACTTTCCATCTGGATTCTGATCATAGAATGCATTCAGGAAATCTGTGCTTGCACTTACATATCCGCTGTAGCTGTAGCTCTTGCCATTTACGAAGTTTGCCTTTGCTGTCTCAGAGTCGATGATGTAATACTCTGGATCAGTAATACCAGAATTGTAATCCTCATTTGCTCTCTTTAACAAGTTGTAGTTTGGCTCCCATCCAAGTGCTGGAATGTTGTAATCGCCGTACATAGCCCACTCTTCCTCGTTGCAAGGATAAGTTCTGTATGCCTGATTCTGGTCAGATCCAACACCAGTCAGCATTGCACCGCCGCCTGGATGCTCACAAAGACCTGCCTCCATGATCTTGTTCATAGCATCAAGATACTCTGAACGCTTAGTCGGTACATGATCATATCCTACCTTCTCCAGCCAGTCCATACGAACAAATGTCTGGAATGAATAAACGGTATCATAATATGGTCTCTCAGCAAGTGCAAAGTATGTCTCACCGCCAAGTGTGCTGTACATCAGACGTCCACCCTCTTCCATGGATGCATAATAGGTAGGAGCTACCTCCTTGAAATCGTCCATGCTAAATGTTGCCAGATAACCATCATCTGCCCACTGAGCTACCTTCGGATAATCATACTCCATCAGGATTGTCGGCAGGTTCTGATCTGCTGCAAGCAGTGCGTATGATGTCATAACATCACTTCTTGTAATCGGAACGTACTCAACCTTAATGTTGTACTGATCTCCAAAATTCTCCTGAATCCAGCCGGTCCAATAGTTGTTAGAAACATCCGGAACACCTTCTGCACCTCTGTCATAAACTGGAACTCTCAGAGTCACGGTTTCTGCAAATGGCTCCCAATTTGTGGTAGAAGCTACCTCATCTGCCATAGCTGGAATGCATCCTGCCACCATAGCACCTGCCATTGATACGGCGAATACCTTGCGAAGATTCTTTTTCATAGTAAAATTCCTCCTTATATAAAGATCGTTATATATTTTGCCGCCGCCTTCAGCAGACAACGACGTTATATCGTATCTTATTGCCCCCTGTTGTCAAACTCCTTTGATGTCATTTCTATAATTCACATAACGTTTTATAATAAAATCTTTTTGAATCCCAATCAGCCCTTTACAGCACCGATCATAACACCCTTTACAAAATATTTCTGTAAGAACGGATATACACAAATGATCGGGATAGTTACGAACATGATACATGCTGCCTGAAGTACTTCTGGTGTACTTGTAACAACAACCTCACCAGAAAGCTGTGCTGTCTGTGCCTCTGATGCAGAAGATACAAGCTGTGACAGCTTATACTGAACCATCTTTAAACCCTCAGAACGGATATAGTATTTATTATCTGCATAAGCGTTCCAACGTCCTACTGCATAGAACAGTGACAAAGTTGCCAAAATTGGCTTTGACAGCGGAAGTACAATTTTCCAGATGATCTGGAAGTTTGTTGCACCGTCAAGAAATGCTGCCTCCTCCAAGCTGTCCGGAATATTGGACTGGAAGTAGGTTTTCATAATTAACATGTTGTATGGCGCATAAATTAATGGTAAGATCAATACCCACACAGTATCAAGCATATGTAAATCAGAATACAGCAGATATGTAGGAATCAAACCTGCACTAAAATACATAGGAAACATCAGGATAAAGGTAAAGAATGTTCTTCCCTTTAATCTCTTTCTTGACAGTGGATAAGCTGCACATGTACAAGCAATCATACCCATTAAGGTAAACACTAATGTAACTATTACACTGTACAGGAAGGAACTAACCATCGAACCATCCTCAAAAATGGATGTATATGCATCCAGATTAAAGCCAATCGGCCAAAAGCTGACTCTTTTTGCCAGAACTGCTGTATTACTTGAAACAGACTTTGCCAGCAAGTGAATAAATGGAACTACACAAGTCGCACACAGGATCACAAGGATGACCACCATCACGACGTCGCTGACATGAAATTTAGTTATGGCTCTGCTACCATCGGTAACAATGTCATTTTCTTTATTTTTCTTTGCCATGACAATTCACCCTCCTTATAATAATCCTTCCTCACCAAGCATCTTTGCAATGCGGTCAGATAACAAAACAAGTACAAGTCCTACCAGAGACTGGAACAGACCAACTGCAGTTGCCATACTAAACTTTGCACTTGCAAGACCTTTATCATAAATATAGATAGCAAGCTGATAAGAGAAATCCTTAACCTGCGTATTTCCAAACTGATCCAGACGCTCGTAGTTACTTCCCATAACTTTACCAAGATTCATGATAAGCAATGTAACAACAGTTCCTCTGATACCAGGAAGCGTAATGTTCCACATACGCTGCCAACGGTTTGCACCATCGATCATGGCTGCTTCATAAAGCTCACCACTAATACCAGTGATTGCTGCCAGATAAATAATGGTACCCCAGCCCATTCCCTGCCATACACCGATTAACAGGTAGGTTACTGCCCAGTGCCATTTTTCAGTCAAAAATGGAATACCATTCTGGATAATACCTGCATTCATTAAGAATACGTTTACCATACCAGTGGTTGGACGGAACATCTGATAAGCAACGCTTCCGACGATAACCCAAGAAAGGAAATGAGGCAGATAAAGAATAGTCTGCGTAACCTTCTTAAAACGCGGAAAGCGAAGTTCATTTAAAATCAATGCCAGAATGATTGGCATTGGAAAACCAACTGCCAGATCCAAAAGGTTAAATACGATAGAACTCTTTAACGCACGGATAAAATCCTTATCCTTAAATACCTTCTGGAACGTTGCCCAACCTACCCATTTACTGCCGGCATAACCCTTTGCAGGTTTATAGTCCATAAATACCATACGAATGCCGCCATATGATGCATAATTGAAGATCACAACTAAAGCAACCGGAATCATCAAAAGCAGATATAACTGCCAGTCCCGTTTCAAAGCATTTGCCCAGGTCGTTTTTGTCTTTACGCCCTTGCTAATTGTAGCTTTTGCCATAGTTTGCCTCCTCCTTTCTCTTTTTTATAGTGCAATATGTTGCCCTTTATTGTCTTCATTGTAGCACACTCTATCATTTTTTCTAATCAAACCTTTTCATATACTATGCAATTTCAACCCTTTTCATATATTTTGTGTATTCATAGCCGCCCTCTGCTTTTTAATTTGACAAAGATGACATGTTACTTTAGAATAGAAGTAACACTAACAGATGATTTTATACAAAATCATTATCATTAATGGAGTATACTATGGCTAAACAAAAAAATATTATTACTGAATTTCGTAATTACCCGCTTCGTGTTGAATTTCCTATTCTGCTGCTGACAGGAAACCAGTGGTGGATTTCTGATGTTCCAAGTGCCAATCTTCACTTTCATAACTGTCTTGAAATTGGTCTTTGTCACGAAGGAGAAGGTACACTAATTATCCAAAAAGAAAGCCGCCATTTTTCGGCTGGCGATATTACTATAATTGCACGAAACATTCCTCACACAACATACAGTGCGCCTGGTACGCAAAGTCTCTGGACATACCTGTTTGTCGATCCGCAGGAGCTTCTTGACCCATTGACTGGCGGATATGCTAAGCAAACATCAGAATTGCTTCGAAAAACAAATTCTGCCTTTTTAATTCCTGCAGGTCAAAGCCCTTCTGTTTCATTTTATTTTAACCAAATATGCTACTCAATACAGGAAAAGCCTTCTAATCATCACTTAAAGGTTCGTTCTGATTTTCTTTCACTACTGATTGACGCCGTTAATTTTCTTCCTAAGCAGGAAGCTGCACCAGAAACGTTAGACAGTGCCTCTACGCTCTCAATCGTCCCGGCACTTGAGTATATCAAGCAAAATTATATGACAACCTTTTCAATGGATTATTTAGCAGAGCTATGTGGATTAAGTCCAACGCATTTTCGCCGAATTTTTAATCTGGCAATGGGACGCAGCCCACTCGAATATTTAAATACAGTACGTATCAATAAAGCGTGCTATCTGCTTCGCTCAACTGAAAATTCTATATTAAATATATCGGAGGATGTTGGTTTTCACTCAATTTCCAGCTTTAACCGTTATTTCAGCCGTATGATCGGCATGTCACCACGAGAATATCGCTGCTGTGACAGTCAGGATGAACGATTGCAAAAATCTAAGATCATGAAATTTAATGGTTGGATGGAAGCAGAACGATAATTCTGCCATCAAAAAGAGGAACTGCAAAACAGTTCCTCTTTTTCATATCATTATATAATAATTATTTTTCAGGTGCCGCTGCCTCAACTGGCTTTTTTCTCGGACGGCCTCTCTTTGGTTTTTCTGCTGGTACCTCTGCTGCCTCTTTCTTTGGCGTCACTTCTGGTTCTTGTTCCTTAACCTTTCTTGGGCGTCCTCTCTTTGGCTTCTCTGCTGGTACTTCTTCTGCAGCTTCCTTTTTTACTCTTCTTGATCTAGTTGGCTTTTCTGTCTTTGCTGCCTCTGTGAGTTCTTCTGTCTTTGCTTTTCTCGGACGGCCTCTCTTTGGTTTTTCTACCGCATCCTTAGCTGCGGCAGTCTCTTTTTTTGATACTGCATCCTCGATTCTGCAAAATGCTGCTGCTGTACGGCTTGGCAGATAAGCAAAGAAGCCTGTTCTTCCATCTGGAAGTTCAACCGTATTATAGACGACGTCCTTCGCAATACGATCCTGTCCACCAAATCTGCTCTCATCTGATGTCAATACAGCATGATACTTTCCAGCCTTAGATACTGGAACAAAATAGCCCTCAAAAGAACGATTTGGATGGAAGTTAAATGCAAATACAACATTTCCCTTCTCATAAATCATCATATCATCCTGCTGATGTACCCACATATTGTATGGGTTCTCATCTTCTAAGATATGGTGCTCTTTTGTGAATGAAATCATTGCCTTATCAAAATCATTCAGCCAGCAGTACTTTAAGTTTGGATTGTCAACTAAGCTCCACTGACGTCTGCAATAATGATAGCTCCAGCCATTGCCCTCTCTCGGGAAATCAATCCACTCTGGATGACCAAATTCATTGCCCATGAAGTTTAAATAGCCCTCGCCGCCAAGTGTCATCGTAATAAAGCGAATCATCTTGTGCAGTGCCACACCTCTGTCAATGATGTAGTTCTGGGTATTCTTCTCCATAGACCAATACATTTCCTTATCACATAAACGGAACATAATTGTCTTATCACCAACAAGTGCCTGGTCATGAGACTCTGCATAAGCAATTACCTTCTCATGTGGTCTGTGGCTGGTAAGCTCATGCCAAAGCTTCCACATATCCCAATCTTCATCCTTGTATTCCTTTAAGAACTTGATCCACATATCTGGAATACCCATTGCAAGACGATAATCAAAACCAATACCGCCCTCTTCAATTGGAATACACATGCCTGGCATACCTGACATATCCTCTGCGATACTCATTGCATTCGGATTTACCTCATGAATAAGCTCATTTGCCAATGTAAGATAAGTAATTGCTTCAATATCTGTGTTCATGGAAAAATACTTGTCATAATTGTCAAAGCTTGTTCCAAGACCATGATCAAGATAAAGCATACTTGTAACACCATCAAAACGGAAACCATCAAAATGGAATTCCTTCATCCAGTACTTTAAATTTGAAAGCAGGAAATGAATAACTTCATTCTTTCCATAATTAAACAATCTGGTATCCCAAGCCTGATGATAGCCTCTTGCGCCACTGTGGAAGAACTGGTAATCTGTTCCATCGAACTCGTTGATTCCCTCACGTGTATTCTTTGCCGCATGAGAATGTACAACATCAAGCAGCACACGAATACCCATACTATGTGCCTTATTTACAAGATATTTCAGATCTTCTGGCATACCGCTTCGAGAAGCTGGTGCGAAAAAGCTGCCGATCTGATAACCAAAGGAACCGTAGTAAGGATGCTCCATAATAGCCATAATCTGAATAGTATTATATCCAAGATTTTGTATGCGCGGAAGTATCTTATCTGCAAATTCAAGATAAGAACCAACTTTTCTCTCCTCCTGAGCCATACCAACATGACACTCATAAATATACGGCGGAAGTTCACTGTGGAAATCCTGATCCGTCCATGCAAATGGCGTCTCTGGATCATAAACCTCTGCACTCCAAAGATAGGTTGTAGGATCCTGAACAACTCTGCGTGCATACAGCGGGATTCTCTCAAGCTCCTGACCATCATGCTCTACAATTGCTAAGACCTTACACCCATTCCACAGCGTATCCTTAGAAAGCTTTATCTCGAAAACGCCGTTTTCTAAACGCTCCATTGGATGTTTTCTGTGATTCCAGCCATTGAACTCACCTGCCAGATACATCTTAGAAGCGCCCGGTGCCCACTCACGGTAAACCCACCCTTCCGATGTTCTGTGTATACCAAAGTATTCATGTCCATTGGCAAAATCCACAATTGATCCATTTGCGCCAATAAGTTCCTCCCTTTTTTTATGATAATCATTGACGCGCAGATCTAGGTCAGCCTCATAAAGCTTCAGCACATCATCGTATTCCATAATCTTGTACTTCATAACTTTCCTTACCTTTCCGGTTCCTACAAAACCTTTTCTGAAATTACGAATAGACAGATATATCATACACCTTTTTATGTTTTTCGTCAATATCTCTATGAATATTCGTGTTTGTTTTAACGTTATCGTACAATTTCCATAGTTTCCATATGAAGACTCGGAATCGTTTTTGGATATGCAGCGATAGCCCGCTCTACAAAACTGCCATTTTCATATGCCTTTACAAGAAGGCGCAGTTCTTCAATTCTTTGAGAAAGCTTCTTGCCTGCATCCGTGTCTGATACAAGTATTCTTTTGTCCATTTTCTGTGTAATCTGAAGAGTTGGCATATCATCTGATTCTGGCTTAGACAATGGATGTGAAATATAATCATGATGCTGTGCCAGTGCAAGATAATGTGAATTAAAAATCAGAGTGTAGCCTGCAATACCAGTTTTGGCCTGATAAGCTTTTGACAATCCTCCATCAATTACATATAACTTTCCATCTGCCTTAACCGGATTTTCACCATCTTTTTGACGAACAGGAACATGACCATTTATTATATGACCATGTACAGGATCTACGCCAAATTCCTTTAAAATCTGCTCGCACACATGTGAATCTGCACTCAGACGATAATAGCTATTATATACCTCCTCATGCAGTGCTTTCTCTTTTGTAAAATATCGTTCAAATGCAGACATTCGGCTCTTACCAAATAAAGGTGACTGTGCACTGCACCACAAAAGCCACATCTTGTCAACATTCTTTTGCTTATCCGGGTGATCCTTAGGAAGAAAATAGGCTTCTCTCGCTGAGCGCTCAAGGCGATCTAACAATGCTCTGCCAGCATATCTGACGCCATCGACCTCTACTTTTTCAAAGCTTCCATCTTCATTCATCGGAATACAGCCATGAAACAACAAATTGCCATTCATACATAAATACATGCTTCCGCTGCTGTAAAGAAAACGCACATGACGCTGCAAAGCTTCGCTGTGTGCAAATGATGCAGCTAACACATCCATAAGCTGCGATTCCTTTTGTGTAAGCTCAAGCGGATTTTTAGGATCAACCGTTGGAAAATTCGTATCAGTTAACGGGCACGTAATTCCATTATACTTATACAGTCCTTTCTCGTAATCAATATGTTCAAGCAAATTTCTATCTTCCATATGATATTCTGGATGACGGTGCACCATCTGGCCAATAAGTTTTAGCTGGATAATAGCCATCGCTTTATGCATCTTAGCAGACAGACTCTTTGCCACCTTATCATAAACATTTTCATCTAATACCTTTGGCAAAAAGCGCTCGCATAAATCATCGCGGTAAACCTCTGATGCAAAATCTGATAAAGGACGCAAATTGATTCCATAACCATCTTCAAGGCAGTCAAAATTGTTATAGCTAATTCCCATGCGCACAACATTTGCAATTAATACACGGTTTCCGCATGCAGCACCCATCCATGAAATATCATGATTTCCCCACTGAATATCAACATCGCCATATTCAATTAATTCCTCCATGATCCTGTCTGGGCGTGGTCCTCTGTCAAAAATATCACCAATTACATGAATCCAATCCATTGTCAGACTGCGGATCAACTTGCAAAACTGGGGAATAAACGTATCTGCAAGCCCACTTGACACAACTGCCTCAATAATGCTGCTTCCATATTCTAAACGGCCCTCGTCCTGACCTGGATATAAAAGTTCTTCCATAAGGTAATCATACTCATGCGGAATTTTGCTTCTCACATGCACACGTGAATATTTAGCACTGACACTGCGGCACAGCTGCGTCAGATAAAAAATAGTATTCTTCATCCATTCATTTGTATCTCTGCCATACTCATGCATCAAACTAAGTACCTTAACCGGATCATAAATCAAATTGGCAAGCTGATTTTGCTGTGGATTAGTCAGTACATCCTGAAATTGAATACGAATCTTCTCACGAATTACTCCTGATGCACCGTTCATCAACTCTGAAAAGCCCTTATGCTCCCCATGTAGATCACTAAAAAAATATTCTGTTCCTTTTGGCAGGCTGCTCATTGCTGTCAAATTTGCGATTTCGCACAAAGCTGCCTGACGGTTTGGGTATTCTCTTGCCAAAAGCTGCAAATATCGTTCTTCCATTCTTAAATCCTCATATCTTCCTGTGCCTTTTATTTCAGGCACAAATGCCGGTGAAAAATCTCGTGTCAAACAGAATAAAACAAGATATTCTGTACATACTGTCTTCATATCGTCTTTTGCCGTACCCGGGAACGAATCAAAAGGCGTTTATCCATAGATCATGGTAACAAAAAGAGCGGCTGCTCAAAAAGCAGCTGCCCCTTTTTGCATTCCGGCAGCATAGCTGCGGATTTATTTCTCTTCTGTCTCAAGACTAATATTATTTTCTGTCAGAATCTTCTCAAGCTCTGCTGTATCAAGACCTGCGCCTTTCTTTGCGATATAAGCGGCCTTAATAAGATCAAATGCTCTTCTTTGTCCGCTTCTTCCAAACTGAACAAGTGCTGGCAAATTGTTCTCAACATTGCTTACAAATGCCTTCTGAAGTCCCATGCGTGCCAGTGCCTGGAATGCAAGATAAATATTATCAAAGCTCTTATCCTGGCTCTTCTCAAGAAGCAGACTCAGTGCCAGACGGCCAATCTTCTCTCTGCTCTTTGCAGATCCATTTTCCTCAATAGTTTCAATATCAATTAAGCTGCTCACATCCTCATTTGGATAAAGATCGAGCGCCATCTGCAGCTGATACAGACGATCTAAGCGATCCTGCGGAATTGCATCCTCACCCTTTTCCTTCTTAATTGCTGCAAGCTCCTCTGCAATCGGAAGACCTTCAAGCAGGAAGTTTACAAAGTTTCTGCTAACCGGACCTGCAAATGTGGAGGATTCTACTTGCTTAAATTTGCTCTTTAACAGCTCCTGAATAGAAAGATCAAATTCATCATTATCCAGTTCCTTATAATCTGCATGAGTGATCAGTTCCTGCAATAAGAACAGGAAATGAACTGTATCAACTACCTCATCATCAACTACCTTAAAGCTGTCAATAAATCCCTGAATATTTCCAAGACGAGCCTGTGCCTCTGTGCGAAGTACCATAACTGGCTGATAGTTTCTGTTTTCCTTCGGGAACTTATCTGCGAGCTCAACTAACTTTTCAAAGTCTCTTGCATTATATGTTGCAAGCAGCTCCATATAATCTGTATCCGGTGCATCCTTCTCCTTTAAAAGCTCTAACAGTGCAAAACTCTGATCAGTCTTTTGTGCACGTAATGAGCGGAAGAAACGACTGTTTAACTGGGATATGCTTAACTTATCCATATTCTGAGTATAATCAGTTACAAAATGCTCTGCAATAGTTACCTCAATTGCACCAACACCCTTATCTAAGCTGTCAAGCAAAGCTCCAAGCAGACGATATTCATTGCGAAGCTTCAGATAGCGAATACGAAGCACATCACTAGAAAGCACCTCCTGACGATTCGGATGATCATTCTGGAACTGCTTTAAATCCTCATCCTTCTTTACAAAAAGCATCATGAAATAAACAATCTGCGGTTCCTCGCCAAACTTGTAGGAGCTAAGCGGGCGATACATAGGTGCTAATGGTGCATGCTTTTTGCCTGCATAATGCTCCTGAAAATGTTTAAAGAAGCCCTGACGATCCTCTACTCTGTACTGGCTGCTTTTTCCTGTAAACCATGAAAGCTCATTTTCAATTTCTTCTGCCTTTTTACGGAATTTATGACTCTCTAATGTCTTATTATAATCCTGAAGTATTACCTGTCTGTATGGATTTTTAAGCAGAACCTTTGCTGCCTGCATCTTTTCCTCTGCCATTTGTTACCTCTCTTTCGCTGCCGTGCAGCTTTTTCTATGTGATTTCTGCACCTATCATAGCACAAAATTTCAAACAATTCAATTCAATTTTACCAATTTCATTGAATAAGTTATAAAAATCAATAAAAAATGCCAACCTAAAGTCTTTCCCCTAGGTCAGCATTTTTTGATTTCTTCATTTGTTAAAGCTCAATGTTTAAATTCTTCGGTCCAAAACCAAGCGGAAGAATTTCTTTTAAGGTCATGATTTTATAATCTTTCGGTGAACTTCCCAGAATTATTGGGAAGGTCTCATAATCACAAAATTCCATCATAACCTGACGGCATACACCACATGGTGCAGTCAGCACAAGATCGCCATTTTCTGGACCTGCTACAATTGCTATTGCCGCAAAAGAGCGTTCTCCCTCACTGACAGCTTTAAAGAATGCAGTACGCTCCGCACAGTTGCTCGGCGTATAGCCTGCATTTTCAATATTGCAGCCACGATAAATTTTTCCATCAGCTGTAAGAAGCGCAGCGCCTACCTTAAAATGAGAATACGGCGTGTAGGCCATTTTTCTAGCCTCAATTGCTTCCTTAATTAAAACTTCTGCATCAATATTCATATACATATTCCTATTACTTAGATTTGATATATGGCTTTCCGTTTGCAGCCGGAACTCTTGCCTTTCCGACAAACAATACAAGTGCCAGAATTGTTACAATATACGGAATCATGGAAATTAAGTTTGGGGAAATAATATTGCTTGTTCCTGCCAGAACCTTTACACCGCTGCAAAGACCAAACAGCATACATGCAAGCATGGCGCCGTGAGGTGTAAATTTACCAAAAATAACAGCAGAAATTGCCATAAAGCCCTGACCTACGATAACTGCCGGCTTAAACTGGTTTGTAGTTGCCATAGTTATATAGGCACCGCCAAGACCTGAGAAAAAGCCTGATAAGATAACGGCAATATAGCGTGTCTTTGTTACGTTGATTCCAAGGGTATCACAAGCCTGTGGATGCTCACCTACTGCGCGAAGGCGAAGACCAAACTTTGTCTTGTAGAACAAGAACCAGACAATCGCCACACAGATAAAACAAATGTAGCCTGCCACATGGATATTTAATACATTATTCCAGAAGGAACCTGACGGAAATACACCGTCAAGAAGCTTCGGAAGACGGCTTGCGTCATCAGTAATTGCCGGTGTATCAGTACTGTCTGCGAATAATACACGACAGATAAAAATTGCAATACCAGGTGCCAAAAAGTTAATAGCAGTACCAGAAATTGTCTGATCTGCGTTGCAGGTGATGCAGGCAAATGCATGAATCACTGCAACAAGCGCACCGGCTACTCCAGCAAGTACAAAAGCTAGCCATGGTGCTCCTGGAACAAAATAGCAAAGTGCTGCACCTGTAAATGCACCTACTGTCATCATTCCCTCAATACCAATATTTACAACACCGCTTCGCTCTGAAATACAAGAACCAAGCGCCGCATACAGAAGCGGAGGCGTTGCGATCAGCATCGCGTTAATTAAAAGTCCGAGATCTTTTATAAATTCGTTCATCTTACTTACTTTCCTCCCTTCTGCATCTTCTTCTGAGCAAATGCCTTGAATACATGTGTGATCGCAATAATTAAAACGATCGCACCCATGATAATATCAAGAACCTCCTTTGGTGCACCAACAAGGTTTAACTTAGAACCACCGTACTTCATTGCACCGTAGAAAAGTCCAGCAAAGATACAGCCAATTGGGTTAGAACTTGCGATTAACGCAACTGTAATTCCCTGGAAACCAAAGCCTTCCTGTCCGGCAAACTGTGCGATATGCATTGCATTTCCAAGAATCTGTACCGCACCGCCAAGACCTGCTAGTGCACCAGAGATAGCAAGTGCCTTCATAACGGATGCACTAGAATTAATACCGCCGTACTCAGCAGCGTGACTGTTAAATCCAACGCTTCTAAGTTCATATCCAAGCGTTGTCTTATTGATGATATACCATATAATCACGGCAACAACAATTGCAATAATAATTCCATAATTTATTGTTGTACAGCCTGTCATCTGACGCACTGACAGTGGCAGCAACATCTTGGCATTGTCCAAAATATCAATGGTTGCTTCCTTTGACGGCGCCTTAATTCCAGGAAGATTTACAATATAGTTAGAGAGATAGTAAGCAATCCAGTTCATCATAATAAAGGAAAGTACCTCATTGATTCCCTTTTTTACCTTTAACAGACCACAAAATGCAGACCACACAGCACCTGCTGCTGCAGCTGCAATTAGACAAAGCGGAACTGTAATTATTGCCGGAAGCGGACAAAACATTCCGATTACAGTCGCTGCAAGACTTCCCACTACAAACTGGCCCTCTGCACCAATGTTAAATACACCTGTGCGGAAAGAGAAAGCCACACTAAGACCTGTAAAAATTAAAGGTGTTGCATAGACAACTGACCACGCTAAAAACTTCGGTTTTGCAAAAATACCAGTAAACAGCTTTGCGTAAATAACACCTGGATTCATTCCTGCAATCGCCAGAATAATTGCACCTGTTAAAAATCCGATCAGGATTGCAAACAGCGTATAGATAATATTTCCTTCTAATATACTTTTCTTATGCTTCATGCTGCTTTCCTCCTGCCATCATAATTCCAAGGGTCTTCTCATCTGCACCTGCCGCCGGCATACTTCCTGTAATCTGTCCGTCAAAGATAACCTCGATACGATCAGATACACTCATAATCTCATCCAGCTCAAAAGAAACGAGAAGCACAGCCTTATTTTTATTTCGCTGCTCGACTAAGTAGCGATGTACAAACTCAATAGCACCAACGTCAAGACCACGAGTCGGGTTAACAGCAATCAACAGATCCTTATCATTTGTGATCTCTCTTGCAATAATAACTTTTTGCTGATTTCCGCCTGAAAGCGTTCCTGCCGGACGAGACTCACTTCCTGCCGGACGAATATCAAACCTCTCTACAAGATCCTTTGCATGAGCCATAATGGCATCCTTTTTCAAGACACCTTTCTTTGAGTACGGCTCCTTCATGTAATTTTGCAAAATCAGATTTTCAGCAACAGAAAACTCCAGCACCAGACCATGCTTTTGGCGGTCAGCTGGAATACTTGTGATGCCGCTCTCAAAGATTTCCTTTGGTTTTTTGTTGAAAACATTCTTGCCGTTAATGAGGACTTCACCTGAATCGCCCTTTTTCAATCCTGTCAAAATTTCAACAAGCTCTGTCTGTCCATTTCCATCGACACCGGCAAGACCTACAATCTCACCTCTTCTAACTGACAGATTAAGTCCCTTTAAAATCTCAACACCGCGGTAGTCCTTTCCATGAATATCCTTCACTTCAAGAACAACCTCTCCCGGCTTGATATCCTTCTTTTCTACCTTAAACTCAACCTTACGGCCTACCATCATGGCTGCAAGATCATTTTCATTAACATCACTGACTTTGACTGTATCAATATATTTTCCCTGACGGATAATCGTACAATAATCAGCACAGCTTGTAATCTCTTTTAGCTTATGAGTAATCAAAATAACGGATTTTCCATCGGCTGTCAGATTGGAAATAATCTCCATAAGCTCTGTAATCTCCTGCGGCGTCAGCGATGCAGTCGGCTCATCCAAAATCAGGATGTCTGCACCACGATAGAGAACCTTTAAAATCTCCACACGCTGCTGCATACCAACAGAAATATCTTCAATCTTGGCATCCGGATCTACCTGCATATTGTAGCGCTTTGAAATCTCCTCTACCCTCTTGCGCGCTGTCTTTAGATCTACCGTAAGACCTTTCATCGGCTCCATTCCAAGGATAATGTTTTCTGTGACAGAAAATGGTTGTACAAGCATAAAATGCTGGTGAACCATACCAATTCCAAGTTCAATAGCACGGCTTGGACTGTGAATCACTTCCTCTTTTCCGCCAACAAAAATCTGTCCGGATGTTGGCTGATACAGGCCATAAAGCACATTCATAAGTGTACTCTTTCCAGCTCCATTCTCACCAAGGATTGCATGAACCTCACCCTTGTGAACGAGCAGATTAACATGGTCATTCGCTGTAAAATCGCCAAATTTCTTGACAATTTCACGCATTTCGATGGCTGGCTTCGTCATGTCCATATGACTGATTCTCTCCATCTCTTCCTCCTCCTTCGTCTGTTATAAGCATTCAAAACAATTGTCTATTTCGACTATGTTTTTTCTTTATGTGGTAACAACATCATCAAAGCCACTCTTATAAGCAAGCTCTTCTAGCTGTTCCATATACTCCTTTGACGGACTCTGATAAGTCCTGTACTCTTCCCTGACGCCAAAAGGACGGTATGAGATGAGTTTGTAGCGCACTGGATGAATACTCTGATATGGCCTTAACAATTCTCCAGCTTTAATAATTGTATTTTCAATGTCAAACAGACCTGGTACAATGACGGTACGAATTTCAAAAAGTTTTCCCATCTTTGCTAAAAATACTGCATTCTCAAGTGTGTTCTTGTTTGGCATCGCAGTAACTTTTAAATGATCCTCTTCGCCAAATGCCTTAATGTCAAGCATAACACCGTCTGTAACCGCTAACAGATCGTCTTTTCCAGCAAACGGTGTGCTTCCATTACTGTCCATCATCGTATTTAAACCAGCTTCTTTGCAAAGCTTAAATAATGATTCGACAAACTCACAATATAGACTGCACTCGCCTCCAGAAACAGTGACGCCGCTGATAAATGGAATCTGCTTTTTGATCTGTTCAAAGGTCTCTTCTGGTGTCAAATTACAGATACGGGGACTGCTTCCAAAACGACATGTTTTGATGCAGGTGTCGCATCCTACACAGCGCTCTGGGAAGAAATGCACCTTGCCGTTTTCATTTTGAAGTGCCCCCACAGGACAGACCTGCACACAGGCCATACAGCCTGTGCACATATTTCTTGTCTCTGGGTTATGGCAATAACAGCAGTCCCAGTTACAACCCTGAAAAAATACGGCCGTGCGATTTCCCGGACCATCTACGCTGCTAAATGGAATAATTTTATTGACCGGTGCAGTGATCATTACCGAATCCTTCTTTCCTGAACATGACCATTTTCAGTTGCACCTGTTGCAAGCTGCGTTGTATTTTGCAGCACACTCTCACCCTTTTGATACTTTTCAATCTCGGAACGCTTTGCTAAGTATCCGGTGACGCGAATTACATCGCCGTCGCTCTCATAGAAGGACAGGTAACGAAGATCAGCCTGGAATGCCCCCTTTACGATGTCAAGAACAAACTGTGGATTCTTGTGTACTGTCACATCTACTGGGAAAATATCGCCGGTACCAGATGGGAAGTACTTGTGGAAGCGGCTGCAATGGCGCAGCTGATCAATCAGCTCCTTCGGCTCCTCACCAATCGGAATTCTCGTTCCAGGAGTGATGTTCTTATCCTGTGCGATGCCGACCTGTGCATGTAAGAGAAAATGACCGCCTGTTGCCTCACAGTATGGATTTACATGTGCGTTATTAAATGCATTGATTGCTTCCATAATCTCAACACCGAGGTCATCTGCCTCCTTGTCATGACCAAAGCGGCCCTTTTTGCCCTCAAGCTCCATCAGAATATTGACACACTCTGCCATGCCGACCATACCAAACATTGCGGTAAAACGATCTCTGTGGATGAAGCCTTCTTTTGCAAGGAAGTTGCTCTCGAAAAAGCCGCTCTCCTCCACCTCAAAGCGAATGCGCTCATCCATATAAAGTGCCATGCGCTCCATTACATATGGAAGCTGATTTTCGAAGAAGTCCTTCTTATCTTTTGCACGCTTTGCGATATTGCCAAGAATCAGACGGCACAGCGTATAGGAACCACCGCCTAATAAAAGACCATTGTAGCAGCTGGCGATGACATAATTTTCACCGAGTTCTTTTTTGAACATCTTATGATTTGCAAAGCTCGGCTTAGCCGTCTTAAGTGCTGTTTTCACACACTCGATACCAAAATCATCTGGTGTGATATCAGTATCATATTTCATCGTAATATTTGGAACTGCATCTAAAAGCTCACGCTCTACCTCTAAGATCAAACGTCCTGCTCTGGTAGCCTTTGGTCCGATGTCCGCATGGGAGAAGGAATCGAGAACAGTGCGGTCGATATGGGTAAAGAATAGCTTAAACAGCTTCTTTGCCTGTGCCTCGTCCACATCATCCATAAATGGCTCAAGCAGCTCATCAATGTTTCCTAAATAAACCGGGTAATTGGTGACACTTGGAACATTCTTATAGAAAATCAGAAGAGAGTTGATTGCCTCGTAGATATCCTTCGGCGGGTCAAGCTGTAAGAACTTGCTTCCTTCTCTCATAAACTTTGCATAGTCCGGGACAATGTATCTCGGTCTTACCGGTGCATGACCCTCAAACAGATCACAGATACACTGCTTTCCCTCAACCGGCTCAAGAAGCTCTTCGAGTCCGTCTGGAAGATCCAGTACCTCAAGCAAAGAGTCTGCCTGTCCTGCAAGGTTAGTCAGCTTCTGCTCATGTGTCAGTTTACGGCTTGTAATAATATTTAATATTTCCTGTCTCGTGTTTTCCACACGTTCCATTGATATTGGTCTCAAAATGGCACCATCCTTTCTTAAGCTTACTTAAATTGGTACAACACTTTAATACAGCCTGCTTTTGTTGCCGCATTAAAGTGTTGTTATATTTCAGAGTTTAGTATTAAACGCTACTTTCTCATTTATATTCTATACTGTTTTTTGCTTTTAGTAAAGAGTTTTTCAAGAAAAAAAGAACCGCCGCGGCGAGACCGTGACGATTCTTCTCTATTCTCATTCTACGAAAAGCACATTCACCTCGGGGCTTTCGCTTAGGTAACATTACCTCCCATTACAGCACCTTCGAAAGGAACTCGCGTGCACGCTGTGTTTTCGGGTTTGCAAAAAACTCCTTAGGATCACCACTCTCTAAAATACGGCCATCATCCATAAAGATAACACGATTTGCAACTTCTCTTGCAAAGCCCATCTCATGAGTGACAACGATCATGGTCATACCTTCTGCAGCAACGCTCTTCATAAGATCAAGTACCTCTCCTACCATCTCTGGATCAAGCGCACTTGTTGGCTCGTCAAATAAAATTACATCCGGATTCATGGCAAGTGCACGCACAATTGCGACACGCTGTTTTTGACCACCAGAAAGTGTTGATGGATACACATCTGCCTTGGATTCAAGACCAATGCGCTTTAAAAGCTCCATTGCCTCATTTTTTACTTCCTCGTGGATCTGCTTTTTGCTCTTTCCTGTTTTTAGCTTTTTTGCTTCCTTACAGCGCACATACTCTGGCGCCAGCATAATATTTTCCAGTACAGTCTTATTGTTAAACAGATTAAAATGCTGAAATACCATTCCCATGTGGCGGCGATGAATATTAATATCAACCTTCATGTCTGCAATATCAACACCATTAAAAATAATTTTTCCTGATGTTGGGTCTTCCATACAATTCAGGCATCGTAAGAATGTACTTTTTCCGGAACCAGAAGGGCCAATAACTGCAACAATATCACCCTTCTCTACCTTAAAGTTAATTCCCTTGAGAACCTCAAGATCATGAAAGTTTTTTCTCAAATCAATTACGTCTATCACTCTTCTTCAGGCTCCTTTCCATTAATTTAATACCAAGGCTGATCAAAAGTACAATCACAATATAAATCAGCGCCATTACAAGGTATGGTACCATAAACTCATAGCTGTTTGTTCCAATATAGTTAAATGCAACATACAGATCGGCAGCACCTACAAAGCTGACAACAGATGTCTCCTTAACAAGTGCAATGAATTCATTGCCCAGCGTTGGCAGAATATTTTTTACAGCCTGTGGGATGACGATTTTGATCATAGTAACCGAAAAGCTAAGACCAACAGCTCGTCCTGCCTCCATCTGTCCCGGATCAACGGATTCAATACCAGCACGCATCATCTCTGATATATAAGCTCCGCTGTTCAAGCCAAAGACAAGCATAGATACCTGCACACCTGTCATATGAACTCCCATAAGTGGAAGCAATACATAATAGCAGACAAGAAGCTGCACAACTATTGGTGTTCCACGGAACAAGCCAACATAAAAACTGCATATGCCATTTAGTACGCGCGGAAGACGCTTATACTTTGGCATTACTCTTACTGAAGCGATCAATGTTCCAATCAGCGCACCAACCAAAAGACCTACTACCGCGATCATAACGGTATTCTGAAGGCCCTCAAGCACACGGACATATCCACGCTGCTCAACGAAAATCTCAATAAAACGGTCTATTTTACGACCAAAATCTCCCATCCTGTTACTCCTTACAGTGAATTAATTGCTGCAGTGATGCTTTCTGCCGGTGCTGCGTCAATGATAACATAATCCAGATTTCCATTCAGAAGATCCTGTACAGCTAAGGAACCATTCTTATATCCAACCAGAGTCATATCAAATCCTGCAAAATCAAGGTCTTCGCTTCCCTCAACATAAAACTGAGCTGTTGTTCCATTCTGTGCACCAACCTTTGTCTTGCTGTCAAAGGTCTTAAAGATAGCTTCTACATCTTCCTTTGTCTTGCATGCGTCAAACGTCGTATCATCTGCTGCAACGATCAGCTTCTGTGATGCATTATAGTAAGAATCAGTAAATGTTACCTGATCTTTTCTGCTATCAGTAATAGTAAGTCCTGCCATTGCGATATCACACTTTTGCTGTCCAACAGCCAGACATACAGCATCAAAATCCATGTTCTGAATTACAAGCTCTTTGCCTAAATAATCAGCAAGAAGTGCTGCCATTTCCATATCGATACCACAGTAATCTTCGCCCTTCATATACTCAAATGGCTCAAAACCTGCATTAGTTGCTACAACTAACTGATCTTTAGACTCATCATATTCTGCAGACTTTACCATAACCGGCTCACCGTCACCAAAATAATGATTGCAGATCTCATCAAATGTGCCATCTTCCATGATCTTTGCGATGAACTCATTTGTCTTCTCTAACAGCTCAGGCTGCTCCTTATCTACACCAAATGCATACTGCTCACTTGTCAGGTCAATATCAATAACGCGGACTTTTGCATTTTCATCTGCCTTTGCTTCTGTTTCCTTAGAAGCTGCCTCGCTAGATGCTTCCTCAGAAGCCTTTTCAGAAGAAACTTCCTCAGAAGAAGCCTCTTTTGAAGATACCTTTTCTGTCTCTTTTTCAGTCGCAGCCTCGGTCTTCTTCTCGGTTGCTGCCTCTGTTGCCTTTGTTGAAGCTGCTGTAGTAGTTTTCTTATCACTGCTGTTTGAGCCACATCCCGCAAGCATTACTGCTGCTGCCATTGAAACTGCTGTCATTGATGCAAATATTTTTCTCATAATCTATTCTCCTCTTTTTGGCTGTTTAGTTAATCACGATACCACCCAGCCGTAATTGCACACAGTAACTTATAAGTTACTGTGCAAAAAAGATGGCAGTGACCATGTCACTGCCACCTCGTTATGGCATTATCTGCCGATTAGTCCAGCTCGTATACGTCGCCGTACTTCTCCTCGAACTCTTCCTGATTCTTTGGAACTACCAGATCACCAGCAATGATATCCTTCTTTGCCTTCTCGATCTTTTCAAGAACATCCTTAGACAGGTTGTCTGTGGTCGGAGCGATATCAACACCGCCTGCTGCCAGGTCATATGTCTCAACACCACCCTCAAGTGTTCCAAGAATAGTCTTCTTTGTTGCATCGTAGCAAGCGTTATCAACTCTCTTTAAAGCAGAAGTCAGGATAGTCTCAGGTGCCAGTGGACTCTGGTCAGAGTCAACACCGATTGCCCAGATCTTATTTTCCTTGCATCCATCGATAACACCAATACCAGTACCACCTGCTGCATGGAATACAACATCTGCGCCCTTTGTTACCATGGTATTTACTGCAGTCTTTCCACCACTTGCATCACCGAAGTTGTTTGCATTGTACTGAAGGATAGTTGCATCCGGGTTTGCATCAAGAACACCTGCACAGTAACCATAACCGAAGGAATTCATTGTCTCATTTGCTGCTCCAGTAACGAAGCCTACGATATTGCTCTCGGTTGTATAGCCTGCTGCCAGACCTACTAAATAGGAAGCCTGCTCCTGCTCAAACATCATACATGTTACATTATCCAGATCTGCATTAGAAGCATCATCAATGATGGCAAACTTCTGATCCGGATACAGCTCTGCCGCATCACGAACAGCATCAGCCATCATGTATCCAACACATACAATAAGATCATAATCCTCATCTAAGAAGCTCTCGATATTCGGAACATAATCTGCATCACCCTTAGACTCAATATACTTAACTTCACAGCCGAATGCCTCGCCTGCTCTCTGTAAGCCTTCCCATGCGGACTGGTTGAAGGAACCATCATTTACACCACCGACATCAGTAACCATACCGATCTTAAATCCAGTTCCATCGATATCTTCCTCAGTCTCTGCCTCGGTCTCTTCCTCTGAAGATGCTTCCTCACTAGATGCTTTCTCTGAAGATGCTTCTTCACTAGATGCTTCCTCGGTCTCTGTCTCAGTTGCTTCCTCGCTGGATGCCTCTTCACTAGATGCTTCCTCTGAAGATGCCTCTTCACTAGATGCTTCCTCGGTCTCTGTCTCAGTTGCTTCCTCGCTGGATGCCTCTTCACTAGATACTTCCTCTGAAGATGCTTCCTCACTAGATGCTTCCTCTGAAGATACCTCTTCGCTGGATACTTCCTCACTAGATGCTTCCTCGCTGGATGCTTCTTCACTAGATGCTTCCTCGGTTGCTACTTCGCTAGACTCTTCCTCAGTCTCTGCCTGTGCGGAAACGTCCTCACTGCTTGCCTCTTCGGAAGATGCCTCTTCACTGGATGCTTCCTCGGTCTTTGCCTCGGTTGCTTCCTCGCTGGATGCTTCCTCAGTCTTTGCCTCAGTTGCTGCCTCTGTTTCTTTCTCAGTTGCCGCTTCGGTTTCCTTCTCAGTAGCCTTCTCAGTCTTAGCCTCAGTAGTAGCTACCTCTGTTTTTTTCTCAGTAGCTGCCTCTGTCTTCTTCTCAGTTGCTGCTGTAGTTTTCTTTGTGTCAGTCTTGCCACAAGCAGCAAGAGATGCTGCCATAGAACCTGCCATCAAAACGGCAAAAAGTTGTTTCCTTCTCATCGTCGACTCCTCCTTATTAGATGCTGCGTTTTTTGATAACGCTCCGATTCTTGTCCATTGTAACACGTTGCTTTTGTGTCGTCAACAGTCACCTTACGTGTTTTTCTCAAAATTTCTTCTTTTATTTTACATTTGAAAGCAAAAATATTAAACTTGTGTTTGTGCAGACAGATGCTGGCGAATGCGATTTTTAATCATATCCATTGCTACCAGATTCATACCGCCCTCTAGCACAATAATATCTGCGTTCTTCTTACTCGGCTCTACAAATTCCTCGTGCATTGGCTTTACCGTATTCATATACTGTGAAATCACAGACTCTAATGAACGCGCACGCTCAATTACATCACGCTGGATTCTTCTGATAATACGAATATCAGCATCTGTATCAACGAAAATTTTAATATCCATTTCTTTGCACAGATCTTTGTTTTCAAAAATCAGGATTCCCTCAACAATAATCACATTTGTCGGGTAAATCACCTGAAAATTACGGCTTCTGTTGTGAACTGTGTAATCATAAATCGGACAGTTGATTGGCTCACCTTTTTTTAACTGACGCAGATGCTGCAGCATAAGATCGGTGTCAAATGCATTCGGATGATCATAATTTAAATGTGTTCTTTCCTCATACGTCATTTCATCGTGTGCCTTATAATAATCATCATGCTTAAGCACAGTAATCTGATCGCCAAAGTGATTTACAAGCTGTTTTGTAAGTGTCGACTTTCCGCTGCCTGTTCCTCCCGCAATTCCGATTACCAGGATATTGTTATTACTCATTTGCTTTATCCTTTCTTATTATGTCTCTTAGCGCCTCCACTGCTGTTGTAATTGCAAGCTCCGTGTCGTGAACAACTGGATTTTCCATATTCAGTTTTGCGCGCTCCTGATTTGCCACAACCAAAAAGATAGATCCAACGCGCACACGAAGATAATTTCCAACAACAAATAATGCCGCTGACTCCATCTCTGATGCAAGGCATCCTAAGCGTTTCCATGCTTCCCACTTATTTAAAAGCTCATAGCTGACAGGCTTTGTCTCTGGCTCATGCTGTCCATAAAATGCATCCTTACACTGAACAACACCAACATGATACGGATATTTTCCCTTTTCTGCTGCCTGCACAAGCGCCTGAACCATATTAAAGTCAGCAACTGCCGGATATTCAATTGGTGCATATTCACGGCTTGTCCCTTCCATACGAATTGCACCTGTTGCAATCACTAAATCACCGCTTTTTACAGGAATCTGCATACCTCCACATGTTCCGACACGAATAAATGTATCGGCACCAATCTTTACAAGCTCCTCCATTGCAATTGATGCAGAAGCACCGCCGATACCAGTTGACGTTACACTAACTTTCTCTCCTTCAAGATAGCCTGTGTATGTCACATATTCACGGCTGTCCGCCATCTTCACTGGATTGTCAAAATGAGCTGCAATCTTTTCACATCGCTTCGGATCTCCTGGAAGAAGCACATAGCGGCCTACATCACCTTTACCTAGCTGAATATGATACTGCAATTCTGGTCTTTCTGAATAATTTACCATACTTTTCCCCTTTCATCTTATATTTATTCTTATATTTTTGATCTTGTTGATAGTATATCATCTCAAGCGTCTGAAAACAAGCAAGATTCTTTATTACTTTTTAAGAAATAATGCGACTGTCTCAATTCCTCCAGTAGCCGGGAACATATCAACGGCTCTTGCTTTTACCATACGATAGCCCGCTGCTTCTAATACTTCTCTGTCACGCACAAGACTTGTGGGCTTGCAGGAAACATAAACAATTGTTGGTACATCAAATGCGATAATCTTAGGAAGCGCCTTTGGATGAATACCATCTCTTGGCGGATCAAGCACTATCAGATCTGGCTTCTCAGTCAAATCATCAACAACCTTTAACACATCACCTGCTATAAAGCTGCAGTTATCAAGTCCATTTAATTTGGCATTGACACGCGCTGCCTCTACTGCTTCCTCAACAATCTCCACGCCAGTCACATGCTTTGCCACAGGTGCTAAAATCTGGGCAATTGTGCCAGTTCCGCTGTAGAGATCAAAGATTACCTTCTGATTTGTTTCTCCAATATAATCTCTTACTGTCTGATATAAAAGCTCGGCACCTCTTGAATTTGTCTGAAAAAATGAAAACAATGTAACACAAAATGAAAGTCCCAGTAACTTTTCAGTAATCCAATCTTTGCCGTATAAAATTTCTGTGTAATCACTTTGAACCACATCTGCAAGTGAATCATTAGTAATATGTAAAACACCTGCAAGGCTGCCTTCTAATGGCAGAGCCTTAAGTTTCTCTGTCAATTCTGCAAGCTGCATATTAGACGCATCAGCCTGTGAAGAAGCAACTACAGCGACTAAAAGTTCTCCCGTTGCAGCACTAGAACGAAGCAGCAAATGACGAAGAACACCTTCATGGCGCATTCTATGATAAAACGGAATATTCAGTTTTGAAAAATGGTCAAGCACTGTCATTGCAGCCATACGCATATCATGTGTCATAATCTGACATGTTTCAATACCTGCAATGTCATAAAAGCTTCCTCTTTGATGCATACCAAGTGCAAGAGGACCGCCCATATAAGAATCACCAAATGTCAGCTCTACCTTATTACGGTATCCGCTTACAACAGGACTAGACACTATTCCTTCAAATGTATAATCGGTGCCGCCATTATCAAGCATTTTCTTAATCTGTGCTTCTTTAATTGCCAGCTGCTTTTCGTATGGAAGCGTCTGATACAGACATCCACCGCATTTTCCTGCCCACTCACAAAGACAGGCAGTCTCATCAGCTGACTTTTCTAATACCTCAAGCAAAATGCCTTCTATTTTTTCTTTTCTCTTTTTCTTTACACGAAAACGTAATTTTTGACCTGGGATGCCATATTTTACCTGTGCAGTTTCCCCTTCATCTGTCACGACAATCGCTTTGTCTGGAAAAAGGACCTCCTGCACGCGGCCCTCATAAATCTCGCCTTTTTTCATACACATCTCCTTTTCTTGAACTAAAACCCCCGCCGTTTTGCGGCGGGGATATCATTTTTATTTACTTACCTATTGATGTCAGATCAGTCTTCATCCTCATCATCAGACTCTTCATCCTCAGATTTTTCCTCAGCCTCATCAGATTCCTCTTCTTTAGCCTCGTCTTCTTTCTCCTCTTCTTCGTCATCATCATCGAAGAAATCGTCGTCAAAGTCATCATCAAAATCATCATCCAGATCATCTAAATAATCCGGCTTCAGATAACGGTACAGTGCATATGCTGCACCTGCAATTGCTGCAATTACAGCGATTGCTGCAATCACATAACAAAATTTGCACTTTTTCTCATTCTCTTCCTTAGACTTGAGAACCTCATGAACCTTTACTGCCTGCAGCAGATCATCAAACTTTGCCATAAAACCCATCCTTTCTTTTTTCTAAAGATCAATCTTAGAATAGTATACCATATGATCTGTAAAATTACTAGCTTTATCTTTGTCGTTTTAGATAAATTTTATTAAATCTTTTTAAGTTTTGCAAATCCTGCAAACAATTTTTTTACGCCTACTGTATCAAACTCAACTGTTACCTGATAATCTTTTTTCATATCTTCGACTGCAAGCACTGTTCCCTTTCCAAATTTGATATGGGAAACTCTATCGCCTTCTTTGTAGTCAAGACTATCTGGCTTTGGACTTGAGAATGCTTTTGCATACTTTAAATCAAAAACATTATCATAGCTTGTCTTTTTTGCTATTTGACTTCCTTGTGATGCACTAAATGAGCTGCCTGATGACATAGAAGATGAACCGCCAAACAAACTGCCTGACAGTGAGTTTGCAGTCATAGATGGTCCTTTCTTAAAAAGACCTCCGAATGTCTCTTCCTTCCAGTCAAGCTTTTCCTGCGGCAGTTCTTTAACAAAACGAGAAATTGCGCTGTATTGAATATTTCCATGAACCATACGCTGTTTTGCTGCTGTCAGCGTCAGCTGCTGCATTGCTCTTGTAATACCCACATAGCAAAGTCTTCGCTCTTCCTCGATATCTCCCGGATCACCGCTGTTCATTGACATGTAGCTTGGAAAAAGTCCTTCCTCCATGCCTGTCATATAGACAACCGGAAACTCGAGTCCCTTTGCACTATGCAGTGTCATTAATGTTAAACTGTCTGCCTCACTGTCCATGTTGTCAATATCTGCTACAAGCGCTACCTCCTCCAAAAAGTCAGTAAGCGCTGCTTCATCATGATTTGCATAATAGTCAGCTGCTTTATTCTGAAATTCTTCAAGATTTTCCTGCTTTGCCTGTGCCTTATCTTCCTCAAGCTTTTCTAACTCTTCTAAGTAGCCAGTCTGCTCTAAGATGCTTTCAATCAGCTCTGCTGCATCTAGCTCCTTTGCAAGCGCACGAAATACCATGATCTGATTGACAAAGCCTTTTATCTTATCAGCTGCCTTTCCAATTCCAGAAATCTGTTCTACCTGCTCCATTGCCTGAAACAAACGCATTCCATGCTCAGAAGCATAGACAGCCAGCTTATTTAACGTCACTTGCCCAATTCCACGCTTTGGCACATTGACAATTCTTGTAACAGACAGATCATCACGTCCGCTGTCAATTGTCTTTAAATAGGCTAAAATATCCTTGATTTCCTGTCTCTGGTAGAAATTCACACCACCAACAAGACGATACGGTACACTCTTTTTAATACATTTCTCTTCAAATGCGCGTGACTGTGCATTTGTACGGTAAAGAATTGCACAGTCCTGATACTGATGCTTTCCCATATGAACTGATGTCTGTATCTTGTCAATTACATCTTCTGCCTCACCATAAGCAGTTTCGTAGTGGATAAAGGAAACCTCTTTTCCTTCTCCATTTTCACTCCAAAGATGTTTTTCTTTTCGATGTGCATTATTTGCAATTACTGCATTTGCAGCTTCGAGAATATTATTTGTGGAACGATAATTTTGCTCAAGCTTGACAACCTTTGCACCTGGAAAAGTCTCCTCAAAGCTTAAAATATTTGTAATGTCTGCACCTCTAAATTTATAGATAGACTGATCGTCATCTCCAACCACACACAAATTATGATATTTTCCAGAAAGCAGGCGAATAAGCTCAAATTGAACTGAATTAGTGTCCTGATACTCGTCAACCATAATGTAGCGCAAACGCTCCTGATACGCTTCTAAAATATCTCTATTTTCGCGCAGCAAACGAACTGTCAAAAGAAGCAAATCGTCAAAATCAACTGCGTTATTATCAATTAATGTTTTCTGGTATGCTTTATAGATTTTTGCCTCCTGGCACATTCGAAAGTCTCCGCCAGCCTGTGTTTCAAAATCCTGTGGCTCAATCATTTCATTTTTGGCCGCTGAAATTACACCAAGCAGCGGTCCTTCCCTATATTGCTTAGGATCAAGGTCAAGCTCCTTAACTGCCTTTCTGATTACACTCTTTTGGTCGTCTGTATCGTAAATCGTAAAGTGATTATCATATCCAAGACGGTCTATATATCTTCGCAGAATGCGCACACAAGAGCTGTGGAATGTCGCTACCCATATGCTCTCTGCCCCGAACTCAACCAGGCGGTCGACACGATCCCGCATCTCCTGCGCTGCCTTATTTGTAAAGGTAATTGCCATGATATTCCATGGATTTACTCCCTTTTCCTCAATCAAATATGCAATACGGTGCGTAAGCACACGCGTTTTTCCTGAGCCTGCTCCTGCAAGTATCAAAAGCGGCCCCTCAGTGCAACTGGCCGCCTCTTTTTGAACTGGATTTAATGACTGTAAAATATCGGACACGTTTTTCCTCCATAAAAATGGAAGAAAGACTGTACGCACAGTCTCCCTCCATTATCTTTTTTATATTTTTGTAATTATGCAAGCTTTGTACCGCAGTTTGAGCAGAATCTTGCACCATTTGTCGGTGTTCCACAGTTCGGACAGAACTTCGGCACAGTACCATTTGAAGATGGAGCTGCCTGATTTTGCTGTGCATTATTCTGCATATTGCCGTTCATCATCTGGCCCATCATCTGACCCATTGCCATACCCATCTGCATACCAGCCATATTGCCTGCCATGCTGCCTGCTGCTGTGTTTGGCTGTGTAAGCGCATCTGCCATCTGCATCTGTGTATATGTATTTACATTTCCGATCATGGACTGAGCTGCCGCCTTCTGCTGCATCTTAGCAACCTCCTCCGGATAGGAAACGCTCTGAATCGTAAAGCTTGTAATAGCAATTCCGATCTTTACCATCTCCATATCAAGATCTGATGCAATACCCTTGCCGATATCGTATGCATTTGCCTGAAGGTTAAACATATCCTTTCCTTCTTTTGAAATCCACTTCATCATCAGCATATCAAGCATAGACATTACACGTTCCTTGATATCCTCTACGTTAAACTCTGACTTAATGCCGGCAATTTTGTCGATTAAAACCTGCTCATCAGAAACCTTGAAGCTAAATGTACCAAATGCACGGATTGGCATACCGCCAGGCAAGCCCTGAACCGGCAGATTAATCGCATTTTTTGTGCCCCATTTTACTGTAAATTCCTTTGTATTGATAAACAGCACCTCTGCACGCAGCGGTGTGTTAAATCCAAATGTAAAACTTTTCAATGTAGATAAAAATGGAATAATATCGGAAGAAATATCAAAGTTTCCCTCTTCACGAAAAATACCATCGATTCTTCCATTATACATAAAGATCGCGTCCTGTCCCGGACGAATAATCAGACGGCTCCCCTTCTTGATCTCGCTGCTTGGAAACTTCCAGAAAATAATATCATCCGAGTATTCTTTCCACTCTACAACACTGGAGAATTGTCCACCAAATAATCCCATACGCGTCAACCTTCCTTATTTTTGTAGTTAGTTAAGTTTTGCCTTCAGTGCCGCTAATTCATCATCAATATCAGATGTACCTGCCACATCATCAAGATCATACTTACGTGCCAAATCATCTACATTTGTATCTGCAGACTCATTTAACTGCGCCATAGCATTTGCAGTATCAAGCATCTTATTTGCCTTTTCCTCCATACGATCAAATGCTGACATATTGTTTGATACACCCCTTAATGATGATCCGACCTGATTTACACGCTCCTGAGCCTTCGCAACAGCTACCTTCGCCTTGATAGTTTCCTTGCGTGCTCTTAAATCTGAAATATCATTTACAAGCTTATCATGCATCTGACGCATCTTCTGTGCGTTTGCTGCTGCTGTGTCATATGTGAGCTTTAAGCCCTCAAGCTTAGACTGTGCTGTCTTCTTTGACTGTAAAAATACTCTTGCATCATTGTCGTTTCCTGCTGCAACAGCCTTTTCTGCATACTTCTGATACTTCTCAACTTCTGCAAGTGCCTCGTTATAAGCTCTCTTTGCACGCGCTTCTTCAGCCATTACTGACGCTGTTTCTGCCTTTACCTTGCCTAAATCGTCCTCAAGGTTTCTCATGTACTGATCAATCATTTTTTCCGGATTCTCAGCCTTATCAAGCATAGCATTGATGTTAGCTGACATAATATCTTTAAATCTCTGAATTACTCCCATAGTCGTTTCCTCCTTTAAAAAAAACCTATGTTTGTTAACTTGTTAACTTTATTATATCGTATCTTTATGTGTTTGTCACTAGGATTTTGAAAATTTCTCTTGCTATCTGGTTTTGAAAACGATATAATGTAGTTATTACAGTTCACGCATCCTGTGAACGTCAACATTGCTACACAATATTTAGGAGGCTTTAAATGACTAACGATGAGCTTTTTTCACAGTTGCTTGATAAAATCAGCTCTTTTGACTATATACATGCTGATCAGATTCCAAACATTGACCTTTACATGGATCAGGTGACAACCTTTATGGATACACATCTTGGTGCTACAAGGCGCTATGATGAGGATAAGGTTTTAACAAAAACTATGATCAATAATTACGCCAAAAACAACCTGCTTCCTTCTCCGGTCAGAAAAAAATACACAGAAAATCATATCCTACAGTTGATTCTTATTTACTATATGAAAAGTTTTCTGTCAATCAGCGATATTGAAACTATGCTAAAGCCATTGACACAGCATTTCTGGGATGAAAACAGTTCTCCTAATTTTACCGAAATTTATAGTAAGATTTTTTCATACGCAGATAATGGCATCAAACCGCTTGCAGACGATCTTCGCCATAAATTTGAGACTTCAAAGGAAACTTTTTCCTGCGATGATGATGAGCAAGATTCTTACCTGCAGCTATTTACGTTTCTGTGCATGACGATTTATGATATATACATGAAAAAACAGGTTGTAACAGGTGTCATTGATGAATTAAAAAGACGTCAGGATGCCTCTGATGAACGAGCAAAAGCTGCTGAAAAAGAAAAACGTGAAGAACGAAAGCGCAAATAAAAAAGAGCTACCGGCATACATTCTAGTATGTCAGTAGCTCTTTTATTATATCTTGATTATTCAGCGTCTGGCTTTTCAGCCTCTACGATTGCACTCTTCTGCATCGGGATACGGCAGTTTTTATTGTTTCCAAACTCTACGATTACTGTATCATCTGTAATGTCGATAACAGTTCCGTAAAAACCGGAAGTTGTCAAAACGATATCGCCAACTTCAAGTGCAGATAACATCTGAGACTGCTTCTTCTGCTCCTTCTTCTGAGGACGAATTGCAACAAAATACATAACACCGATGATGATTACCATATAGCCAACGATCATAATCAGGCTAGTTGCTCCATTTGCGCCAGTTGCGGCACCGTCTGCTGTTGTCGCACATCCTGTCATAGAAAACAGTGCGGTCATAACTGCCGCTGCAGCTGCTAACTTCTTCTTCATAGTTTCCTCTCATTTCCGCTGCATATGCAGCTTGTAATTTCGTATTCGAATCTAAAATTTAAGTCACTTCACCGAGTGGTCATTTCGTAACCTTAGTCCTGCGGACCGGCAGCCATAGATTCGAGCATATTCTTTTTATACTCCGCAAAGCATCCGTTGTCAATGCTTTCACGGATTTCAGTCATTAAATTATTATAAAAATACAAATTGTGAAGAACGCACAGACGCATGCCAAGCATTTCCTTTGCTTTTAACAGATGACGAATATACGCTCTGCTATAAGCACGGCATGCCGGACACTGACAGCCTTCCTCGATTGGTCTTGAATCAAGCTCATAGCGGGCATTAAACAGATTAAGCTTGCCATGCTTTGTATAAACATGACCATGACGGCCGTTTCTGCTTGGATATACACAGTCAAAGAAATCAATTCCGCGGTCAACACCCTCAAGGATATTTGCCGGAGTTCCAACACCCATTAAATAAGTTGGCTTATTCTTTGGCAAATATGGTACCACTGCATCTAAAATGCGATACATTTCCTCATGGCTTTCTCCAACTGCAAGTCCGCCGACTGCATAACCATCAAGATCCATTTCGCTTATGCGTTTTGCATGCTCAATACGGATATCCTCATAAACACCGCCTTGGTTAATTCCAAACAACAGCTGATGCGGATTTATTGTATCCTCAAGTGAATTTAAACGTGCCATCTCTGTCTTACAGCGTGCAAGCCATCTTGTGGTACGCTCTACGCTGTTTTTGATATAGCTGCGGTCTGCCACAGAAGACGGACACTCATCAAATGCCATTGCAATAGTAGAACCAAGATTAGACTGAATCTGCATACTCTCCTCTGGCCCCATAAAAATACGATGGCCATCGATATGAGACTGGAAGTAAACTCCTTCTTCCTTAATCTTTCTCATTCCGGCAAGAGAAAATACCTGAAAACCACCGGAATCTGTTAGAATCGGGCGGTCCCAATTCATAAATTTATGCAGACCGCCAAACTGCTTGATCAGCTTATCTCCAGTTCTTACATGAAGATGATACGTATTGGACAGCTCTACCTGTGTATGGATTTCCTTTAAATCCATTGTTGATACAGCACCTTTAATTGCGGCAACTGTACCAACATTCATAAATACAGGTGTCTGAATTTCTCCATGAACGGTAGAGACACGGGCTCTTTTTGCCCGTCCCTCTGTTTTTAAAATTTCATATTCCATTATTACTTACCTTATTTAGAAGCCTTCTTTGCCTTACGCTTGTCAAGAGCGTTCTTTAAATCATACCACAGGCAGCCTGCGATGCATACAGAAGAATAGCATCCGCAGATAACACCTACGATAAGTGGCAGTGCAAACTCCTTGATGGATGTTACACCAAGAATATAAAGAACTACTACCATGATAAGAGTTGTCAAAGAGGTATTGATGCTTCGTGACAATGTCTGTGTAACAGAAACATTGACAACTTCTGCCAAATTCTTGTTAGTGTGCAAATTCTCACGGATACGGTCAAATACAACGATTGTCGCATTGATAGAATATCCAACTAGAGTCAGCATACAAGCAATAAACGTATTTCCTACAGTCCAACGAAGCACTGCATAAAATGCCAATAAAACAAAGACATCGTGAAGAAGCGGAAGAACAGAACTTACACCAAAGCTAAACTCCTTGAAACGAATCCATACGTAAATTAACATAAAGATTGCTGCAATAATGACAGACAAAATTGCAGAACGCTTCATCTCACTGCTGACTGCAGCACTGATATTTTCAGTCTGAATGGTACTCTCATCTACTCCAAAGGTCTCTGACAGCTTGCTGTAAAGTGCATCTCTTTCATCTACAGTAAGTGTTCTTGTCTTAATGATAACCTCGTTGCTTCCTGTTACAGGTGTCATCTGAATGTCATTATCACCTGTTACCTCGCTTACAACTGGCTGTACATCACTTTCGAGCTTCTCAACACTGTAATTCTCATTAAAGGTTACACTAGTGGAAGCACCGCCGATAAAGTCAAGGCTGTAGTTGAAAATATGACCCTTTACACCGCTGATTACCATCGCAATAATACCAATTGCAATAACAATACCTGATGCGCTGTAGAACAGCTTTCTTTTTCCAATAAAGTTAACTGTTTTTGTGTAAACAGTCTTTCCATACAGCTTTTCATCCTGCAGACCAACTGCATAGAAGCTCTTCAAGATATTCTTTGTAATTACAAGTGCTGTAAACATGGATACAACGATACCAAGAGCCAATGTCTGAGCAAAGCCCTTTACTGTACCAGAACCGATAAAATACAAAACACCTGCTGCGATCAATGTAGTAACATTTCCATCGATGATTGCGGAAAATGCCTTAGCAAATCCTGCATCAATGGCTGTACGAACACTCTTTCCAGTTCCGATCTCCTCACGGATACGTGCGAAAATAATACAGTTTGCATCTACAGCCATACCAATACCAAGAATAATACCGGCAATACCTGGAAGTGTCAGTGTAATTTCCTCGTTAAACGCACTTAACAGAACAATTACAAACGCAGTATACATAACAAGCGCGATAGATGCTGCCAAACCTGGAATACGATAGTAGATAATCATGAAAGCAAATACTAAGATCAGACCGATCACACCTGCCATAAGGCTTGTACGAACTGCATCCTGTCCTAATTTTGCACCAACTACCTGTGAACGCATCTCCTGCAACTGAACAGGCAGTGCTCCGATACGAATATTGGAAGCAAGTGTCTGTGCTGCCTCAAGATCACCCATACCAGTGATTGAACATGTATCAGATGCTATATGCTCATTTACAGTTGGAGCACTTAACACCTCGCCGTTATACATGATATAAATTCTTCCTCTCTTTGGAGCCAGTTCTTCTGTTGCCTTAGAGAATGCCTCAACACCATCAGATGTCAGAGTCAAATTTACAACATACTCTCTTGCATTTGTCGTCGCATTACTTTGCGCACCAGCCTGTGCGTCCTTGATCTGGTTTCCATCCATGACCTTGGTTCCCTCTGGATCACTTGAATCCGTGCAGAAAATCAAGGTACCTGGTTTTCCAAGCTCCTGCAAAACTGCATTTGCATCTGTTGCACCTGGAATGTCTACCGTAATACGGTCAGATCCCTCAAAATAAACCTGTGCTTCAGTTGAATAATCCTGCACACGTTTTTCAAGCTTTGCCTTCGTGTCGGACATATCCTGGCTGTTTACATCGCCTACTGCCTCATAGGTGATGCTGACACCGCCTCTAAGGTCAAGACCAAGGCTGATGTCGTTTAAACTTCCTGAACGATCACTTCCAAGGCCGCTGACGGCTGTGTATACGACAAATGCGATGACTGCCAAAAGCACAACCAGACGGATAATCCCTTTTTTCTTGCTCATCTTTCTATCTCCTTCTCTATTCGGAGGCTATCTAAGATAGTCTCCTTTTTCATACAGATCTAAGATCCGTACTAATTCATGTTAACACACGTGGGAGATTTCACCGGCAACATCAGCAGATGCCCCTGTCTCTTCTTCCATGTCAGCAAGTGCTGCCTTAATCATAATGGCACACTCGATACGCTTCTGCTGCATCTTACATCCAACATCGTAGGAACCTGTGATAGAACCTGTGAAGTTGTATGCATTTGCATTACAGCCGCCGCTGCAATAATACTTCGCGAAGCAATTCTGACAGGCTGGCTTTGCATATACATTGCACTGTTTAAATTCATCGCATATATCCTGCTTTACAATACCATCATAAACATTTCCAAGTAAAAACTCTTCCTGTCCAACAAACTGATGGCACGGATAGAAATCACCCCACGGGGTGACAGCCAGATATTCTGTTCCAGAGCCACAGCCTGACAAACGCTTTGCTACGCATGGGCTCTGTGTCAAATCAATATTAAAGTGGAAGAAATTAAATCCTTTTCCAGCTTTTCGATATTCCAAATAAGCATCAGCAAGCTTATCATATTCTTCAAGGATACGCGGCAGATCTTCTTCACGGATTGCATAATCATCCTCTGGTGATGCAACAACCGGCTCCATAGACATCTGCTTAAAACCAAGATCAGCATAATGAAGCACATCCTTTGAAAAATCAAGATTATTTCTTGTAAATGTTCCTCTAACATAATAATTTGTCTGATTGCGGCTTTCTGCAAACTTCTGGAATTTTGGAACGATTAAATCATAGCTTCCCTTTCCGTTTCTAAAAGGACGCATTTTATCATTTACTTCTTTTCTTCCATCAAGACTAAGCACCACATTGCTCATCTCTTTATTACAAAATTCCATTACTTCATCGTTTAAAAGCACACCGTTTGTGGTCAGTGTAAAACGAAACAGCTTATTATGCTCTTTTTCAAGAGATCTTCCATATTTTACAAGCTCTTTTACGACATCCCAGTTCATAAGAGGCTCACCACCAAAGAAATCGACCTCAAGATTTCTGCGGTTTCCAGAGTTTGCAACTAAAAAGTCGAGTGCCTTCTTGCCGACCTCAAGGCTCATAAGTGCACGACGTCCGTGATACTCACCTTCCTCAGCAAAACAATACTTGCAGGCAAGATTACAATCATGGGCAATATGCAGGCAAAGTGCCTTCACTACCGTTTTTCTCTTTTTGAAGTCTGTCATATACTTCTGATAAATATCTTCTGTATACAGCATTCCCTCATTCTTTAAACGGGTGATCTCTTCGTAGGCCGCCTCAAGCTCTTCTCTTGGGTAACTGTCAAGAGAAGCAAAAATGGCTTCCTTGTCTTCCTGCTTCTCATATACAGGAATCATATCATATACCACGTCATCTACTACATGTACAGCGCTGGAGTTTACGTCCATAACAATGTTGTAGCCATGGCTCTTATATTGATGTATCACTACTATTCAACCTTTCTTATCTTTATCCTTCTTCATATAAATGATGTTGGGGTCAAAAGGTATTTTGCCCCCAACTGATATCCACGAATTGCTCCGTTGCTATGCAACTTTCGCAATTCTAAAAACATTCGGATTCGCTGATTTTCCTTGA
>QWCE01001614.1_pt1 | contig 40347 bp, 49 predicted proteins | sample 1972531 | NCBI WGS metagenome assembly QWCE01 (sample SAMN09866716, study PRJNA288562) | Human gut metagenome isolate term4_stool, whole genome shotgun sequencing... | reverse complement strand
GATTAGTTCATCGCTTTCTCCTTTAACAATCATTTCTAGTATTTCCTTCCTTTTTCTATCAAGGTCCAATTGATGTTGTTTTTCCCTTAAAACAGAAGATAGAGTATCACCATCTGACGATATACACTGATAAATATCTGAAATACTCATTCCCAATTTTCTAAATACAGATACTTTTGTCAGAATTTCTAAATCTTTCTCACTATAGTCCCTATAACCATTCTCATATTTCTGGGGATGGATAAGTCCTTTATCCTCATAATATTCTATTGCCTTCCTAGTTAGACCCGTTTCTTTTTGAATTTCACTTCTTAACATGGTTATCTACCTCCTCTAATTAAAGGATAACACGGTCCCCAACGGACAGGTCAAGCCCTATACACTATATAAAATTCCCACTTCTCTATTAACTAAAACAGTTCCTGAACATTCTTGTGAATTGCTTATTTTCTCTTTGATAAATCTTATTCAAACCGACACTCAAACCGACATTTTATTGTCGTTTTTAAGTGTTTAACCCATCAAATAAAAAAGACCACAACACTTATGCTATGATCTTATTTTTTGCCAAAATGTAAACCACTTGGAACTATTATTCAATTTATTCTTTTTTACAAATGTTCCCATTTTAATCCCAGTTACAGTTTTTCATCTTCTATAACTATTGAATTTACAAGTTTTTTTAGTTTTTTGCGATTATTCCCATTCGATGGTTCCCGGCGGCTTCGAGGTAATATCATACACCACCCTATTAACTTCCGGGACGCCGTTGATGATTCTTCGTTGTGCTTCGTCGAGGAATTCAGGGTCGAACGGGTAGGCGTCGGCAGTCATGGCGTCGGTCGTTCTTACGGCACGGATGGCGGCGAGGTAGGAGTAGGTTCTCTTGTCGCCTTGGACTCCGACGGTTTTGATGTCAGGAAGGACTGCAAATGCTTGCCAGATTTTTCCGTAGAGGTTGTATTCGTGGAGCATGTCGATGTAGATTTTGTCGACTCTTCTTAAGATGTCGAGTCTTTCTTCCGTGATTTCTCCGATGACTCTTATTGCAAGGCCCGGTCCAGGGAACGGGTGACGGTCGACCATGTGGTCAGGAAGTCCAAGGAGTCTTCCGACTTTTCTCACTTCGTCTTTAAAGAGCATTCTCAGCGGTTCGACAAGTTCGAAGTCGACGTCTTCAGGAAGCCCGCCGACGTTGTGGTGCGATTTTATTACGTCGCCTTTTTTTAGTCCGCTCTCAACAACGTCAGGGTAGATTGTTCCTTGTACGAGGAATTTTGCATCTTTTGCATCTTTTTTTGCATCTTCAAATACGCGAATAAATTCTTCGCCGATGATTTTTCTCTTTTTTTCAGGTTCCGTTACGCCTTTAAGTTTTTCAAGGAATCTGTCTTTTGCATCTATTTTTTTGAATTTTACGTTGAATTTTTCTTTGAATACTTTTTCAACTTCTTCAGCTTCGTTCATTCTTAGAAGTCCGTGGTCGACAAATATGCATGTCAAGCGGTCGCCGATTGCTTTACTTACAAGTGCAGCCGCAACAGATGAGTCGACTCCTCCCGAGAGGCCCAAGATTGCGTTTCCGTCACCGATTTTTTCTCGTATTTCTTTGATAGATTTTTCTATGAAGTCTTCACTCGACCAGTTCGGTGTGATTTTTGCTATTTTAAATAAGAAGTTTTTAAATATTTCTTGTTGATGTTCTGTGTTATTTACTTCCGGGTGGAATTGGGTTGCATAGAGTTTTCTCGATTCGTCGGCAATAGCTGCTGTATTGCAGTTTTTTGTCTTTGCAATTGGTTTAAATCCTTCAGGAAGTTTGTCGATGAAGTCGGTGTGGCTCATCCAAACGGCTCCGGATTTAAGTCCGTCAAAGAGAAGCGAGTCTTCGTAGTTTGCAATTGCTTTTCCGTATTCAGCTTCTGACGGATCCGCTTTTTGTACATTTCCTCCAAGCATGTAGCTCATGAGTTGTGCTCCATAGCAGATTCCAAGGATTGGCACTCCGATTTCGAAAAGTTTTTCGTCAGGGTGTATTGCATCTTTTTCATAGACGCTGTCCGGACCGCCTGTTAGTATTATGGCTTCCGGTTTTTCATTTTTTATTTCATCAATTGGTGAATCGCCGGGCAATATTTTGCTGAACACGCCGAGGTCTCTAACTCTTCGTGCAATCAGTTGCGAATATTGTCCTTTGAAGTCAAGTATTATTACGCTCATTTTTCCTCCTCTGATTTTTTATTCTATTCCTATTATACATTTTTTCGCACTCCTTTTTCAAGTTTTATTTATTATTATTTTAAACAATTGAATTGTGGGTATAATATATTAATAAGGAGGAATTTTTTATGAAAATTTTATCAATTGTTATTTCAATTCTTATGGTGTTTTCATTGTTTGCAACTTTTGTAAAGGCTGAAGACTCAACGGAAAATGTGGATATATCCAAATATGTGATAAAGGCAAGGGAGATTTTCGGCGTAAGTATGGATTACGACGAGGTGAACAGTAATGTCGGTGATCATTCCATATCCATAAATTGGAATATGAAAAACGATTACAGCATGAGTGAAAGAATCACTTTCGATTTTAACGGAAATGTTTTGAATTACAATAAGAATTTTGACGATTACAAGAGGTTCAACAGGACTCTCGTCTCGAGGGAAGATGCAAAAAAGACGGCGGATGCTCTTGTGAAAAAGCTTTATCCAAAGAGCGAGCTCAAGTTTGAAAATTTGGAAGTCGCGGATTCAAATTATAATTTGACATACAGGCTTTATTCAAATGGTGTGCGCGTTTACGGTGCTGTTGTTCAAATTTCTTTGAACAAGGAAGACGGCAATTGCTACAGGGTTGATTCAACCGATTCGATGCAAGCATTTTTGAGATATGATGCTAAAGTTGATGTCTCCGGTATTAAGGGTGAAGGCGAAGCTTTTGAAGCGATAAAGAAGGCTTATCCTTCAAGACTTGATTTACTCAAGTCTATCGACGAAAAGTATGTTCCATATTATACTTGGAACAAACGTCTTATCGTCGATGCAAAAGATTTTTCAAAAGTCAAGTATGACTATTGGAGGTCCGAATACGGTGCCAATACAAAGGATGCTAGTGACGAAGCAGCAGAAAAATCGATGAGCGAAGTCGAAATAAAAGAAAAGGATAAGATTAAAAATTTGAAGACCAAAGAAGAAGCACTCGAAAAAGCTATTTCGTTTTTTAATCTCGACAAGAAAAAACTGCGCTCAGGAAATTTGAGTCCGATTTATGGAACCGATTTTTACGATTACAGTTTTAACTTCAGAGACGACAATAAGGGGCAAAATTATTATTTTGCAAGTGCAACGATCAAGGCGGACGATTTAATTCCTACGCAATTTTATACTTCAGACGGCAGAAACGAAAGAAAAGCCGATGCATCAAAAGTTGCACCTTGGATAGATAAGATTAAAAATGAGCTTCCGTTCTTTGATGAGTACAAAGAAATTCTTGATGAAGACGAAGACGATAATGATCAGGGCTATTATATAAGAAAGCATTTTATGAGAAAGTTCGGAGAATACTTTGTGCCGGACGATTCGATTTATCTCACATTTGGTGCTGACGGTCTTTCAAATTATGGACTCACTAGAATTTGGGGCGACATCGAACACGAAGACAAGAAGATTTCAAGCGACGATGCTTTCAAAAGACTGAAAGAAAACTTCGGATGCAGACTTTATATTTTGCCTATTGTCGACGAAAACAGAGAAAACATAAAGGAAACAAAACTTGTTTATGCAATCGACACCGGTATGAGATCTCAAAAGGTTCGTGCAACCGACGGTAAAATCGGATCTGACGATGAAAAGTATTTGAATTCTCCAAAGGGCTCTGAAGATGATGCAGAAGTAAAAGATGCTGTCATTTCAGGTTTCGGCGTTATCGACAACAAGGCATACGACGACACTGCAACATACAAAGACCTTCTCTACAATCTTTCGTATCTTTTCTATGAAAATATGAACGAAAACACAGATACGATGATGAAGAGATTTAAGGATTTAAAGATTTTCGACAAAGAAACTCTCGATGCACCTGTTTCACGCGAAACTTTAGCCAAAGCTCTTGTCCTTAAAAAGCTGTCTCTTACACCTGAGGACATAAGAACTGACGTTTTTAACGAAGATATAAAGGCAAAAGAAAAGGCATATCCTGCTCTTATGATTATGCTTTCCGGCGATTTCAAGGATATGAACTTTGAAGAAAAAGCAACTGTTCACGATATGCTGAAGATGATTTCAAGTATAATTTTCAGATAGTTTCTGAATTTTAAGACTCACATTTATGTGGGTCTTTTTTGTTTTAAAGAAGTTTAATCGCACTTGATTTGACAGAGGGCAAAAAAAATGGTAAAATATCTTTGTTGTAGGTATAAAATTAAGGAGGAGTTATGACTCGTAAATTTTTATATGGCATTCTGGTATGCTTTATGATTTTTTTCTCCGCAATAAAAGTAGATGCTAAAAGTTATAATATTACCGTGAATGGCAAAGAAAACAAAGTTGATTTGAAAGGAGAAGACGAACTTAAATCTTATTTTAAGAAGAATTTTCCTGATTATATAATTACAAAAATCGACGATAAAACAGGAGTGGTAAGCACGGAGGCGCTTATCGAAATAAATCTTATTGACGGCGAAACTAAAAAGTCCGTCAAGGTACCGAACAAAAATGTCGGTGCAATCATGAATTATCTTGGAATAAAGCTCGGCAAAGACGATTTTGTTTTGCCTGCAGAAGACCAAGAGCCTCAAGATGGAAAGATTACGGTTTTCAGAACCGTTGAAAAGATTGTTGAAACTTTGAAAGAAAAACCTTTTGAAGTTTTGGAACAAGATTCAACCGACCCGGCACAAAAAGAAGATGTTGTGCTTAGAGAAGGTGTAAACGGTTTGAACAAAGTTTTCAAAAAAGAAAGATATGTAAACGGTGTTTTAAAATCAAGCATCGTTGTTAAAGAAGAAGTTCAAAAAGAGCCGATTGACAAGATTGTTAAGGTTCCGATGAAAGGCATTGAAGCGATTACAAGAAGCGCTTCAAGAAGTTATGTTATGAATGCAACCGCTTATGAAGCAGGTCCGCTTTCAACCGGAAAAAGACCGGGACAAAGGGGCTACGGCATCACCGCATCGGGCACAAGGGCAAGACGCGGCACAGTTGCTGTCGACAGAAGAGTTATTCCTCTCGGCACAAAGCTTTATGTAAAGAGTCTAGACCCGAATTATCCGGACTACGGTTACGCAATTGCCGAAGACACCGGCGGTGCAATCAAAGGAATGAGAATCGATTTATTTATGAATACTGTTTGGGAATGTTTCCAATTCGGAAGAAGAAAAGTTAAAGTTTTTATTTTACCTGCAAACACACCTGACAGTTTATTCAGATAGGTATTAGTCAAATATATAACTTGATTAAAAATAGAGACAAACCCGGAAAAATTATTCCAGGTTTGTTTTTTATTGTCCAAATATATAATTTAAACTGTATTTGAAAGTTTTATATTCCCTTTAAAACACTTGTAAGGTTCCGGCATCAACACTAGTTTTTTTATCTCAAAAAACGGAAAGTACACTTGATATTTATTTCAATCGGCGGTATATTTAATGTAAAGCTAGCTTGCCTTTTTTGGAGGAATAAAATTTTGAAAAACAAATTGGAAGAAATAAGAAAAGAAAATGGTATAACACAAGAAGAACTTGCACGTGCTGTTGAGGTATCAAGGCAGACTATCGGATCACTTGAAAACGGAAGATATAATCCGTCAATTATTTTGGCATTTAAGATTGCAAGATTTTTTAATCTGACGATTGAAGAGATTTTTATTTATGAGGAGGATAAAAATGAACAATAAAAATATAATAAAAGATATTTCATTGACATTTTTGGGAATTGGTTTAATTGCACTTGGATTTATAATTAACAAAAATAATTTGAGTCCAAATAAAATGATTAATATAATTTCTTATATATCGATTGCCATCGGATGCGTTTTTTTCGGACATTTTATGAAAAATATCATCAGGCATTTTTCTCTAAAAAATAATGAGTAACTGGTGAGAAAGATTGAGATTGATTAAAATGACGAAAGAAATGTTTTAATTGCAGAAAAATCCAAAGCTAGAGCATATGATATGATGATTTATATGTTTGCAGCTTTGATTTTAATTTTTAGTTTAATGGGCATAAATAAATTAACGATTATTTTTCTTGTTGTCGCTTTCCTTTCAATGCAAGTGTATGCTTTATATTGGCGTTTTGTATTCGAAAAGAAGATGTAATTTAAGGAGAGGATTATGAATATATTTTTAGTGGCACTAAGAATTTTTTTAGCCGCTTCACTCGGAGCTATTATTGGTATAGAAAGAGAAATGAAACACAGGGCTTAAGGTTTTAGAACTCACATCATTGTAAGCGTCGGAGCATGTTTAATTATGCTTATAGGCGTGGATGCAATCGGAGAGATTTCAAGTGACAAAGCTAGAGACGTTGCAAGGATTGCAGGTCAAGTTGTGAGTGGAATCGGATTCTTAGGAGCCGGGACTATTCTTCAAAAAAAGGATGGCGTTTCAGGTCTTACTACAGCTGCAACTTTATGGCTATCTGCAGCAATAGGTCTTGCCGTCGGAATCGGTTATTATGCGGGAGCAATATTTGCAACTATCATTTGTCTAATAACTTTGGTAGCCTTGAAGGGATTCAGCGATTTTATTAATAAGAGAACTACACAGTCATATATCTTGACTTTTGATACAAATAATTTTGAGCAGGACATTTTTCTTGATATCACTAAAAAAGAGGGTGTCGAGGTAAGAAAGCTGGATGTTGTCGATGAGGATATGGATGACATTTCAGTGTTTGAGGCGACTTTATCTTTTCATAAAAATTATGATATTGATGAATTTTTCAAGGAATTAAAATCGGATTTTCATTTGAAATCTGTAAGATCGAATGAATAACAGAGATAAATTTTTCATTTAAAACAAAACAATAAGGATGGTTATTATGGGAGAAATTGTGGAGTTCCCGGACATAAAAAATTTAAAAGAAAAGATTAAAGCACTAAGGGAAAAACTGACATGCACCCACAAACCCGGACAAAATAACAGCGTTTACTACACGGCTTGTAACCTGTACTCAACAGGTGACAGGCCGTGTAATTTTAGCAAAAATGGGTAAGAAAATAAGGGAGGTAATATGAAAGACAGATATAAAAATGGAATTTTTTCTTATAATGAGCTCTTGCCCATCAAAGCTGGCCACACCTTATCTTTGAGCCTATCAAAGAGGGACGACATAAATATTTACCTCTTTGGCCTGGCCAAGGGGACCGATATTAGTGAGGAGCTTTATGATAATAGGAGCCTTTATATAAATTTGGATGGATACATCAGGATTGGCGACCACAAACTTTCGGCCGACCAGGCGATTTTTTCTGGCGACCTAAATTCATATGCGATTTATGCAGACGAGGATTCTTATTTGCTGGAAATTTCTTATAATAAAAAGGAGGACAAGATGTTAAAATTAGAAAATATGGGACAGGTTTTTTCACTCAAGGATGTAATAACTTATTTAGACGGGGGCATTTCAAATTACGATGTATACTCACGCGATGATCTCAAGATTGTCTTAATGGCCTTTGACGCAGGTGAAGGACTCACTCCCCACACAGCTCCTGGCGATGCACTTATCTTTGCCCTTGAAGGCGAGGCTGACATGATGGTTAAAGATGAAACTCATCGCATTAAGGCTGGCGAACAAATCGTCTTTCCGAAAGGCGTCCGCCACAATGTAACAGCGGTGACGAAATTTAAAATGGCACTGATACTAGTAAAATAATTGGAGGTAAGATTATGAAAATATACAGACCAAAGTTGGAAGACCTGTGGTTTAGGCAGGAGATGATGGAAGACCAGGAGACCATGGCCTACAACCACGCTTACGGTGGCACGATTTCCTTCCCAAAAGATAAGTGGGAAGAGTGGTACAATCGCTATATGTTTGACGATAGCAAATTTTATGCCTATATTAAGGACGAGGATAATAATTTTGTTGGGGACTTGTCCTATCGCTATGATGAGGAAGATAAAATTAATAAGGTCTCCATACTTATCCATGCCAAATATCGGGGCAAGGGATACGGAGACTTTGCTTTAAAAAGCCTTTGTGAGACTGCCAAGTCAAAGGGAGTCAAAGAGCTTTATGATGATATTGCAATTGACAATCCATCCATAAATTTATTTTTAAAAAATGGCTTTGTCGAAGAATACAGGACTGATGAATATATACTGGTCAAAAAAGTTTTGTAGTTCAAGATTACTTATAAAACTATGAGATGCAAAAAAATAAACGATAAAGCAAAATATTTTGTAAACAAAAAACCAAGGGGTGGAGGTTTCCACTTGCCTTGGTTTTTTCTTTTTTAAAATTAAATTATCTCTCTGGCCTTGACAATATTTACAAAATTAATTTATAATTAAAGTAGTTAGCATAAGCTAACAAATAAAAAATGGAGTGATATTATAAGCAGAAATATGATTTTAAAAAATGTGAAACGCGAGCCAGGACATTTCTTACTCAAGAGATTGGGCAAAAAGAGATTGCGTCCAGGCGGAATTGATGCAACTGATTGGTTGGTAAGTAAAATTGATTTTTCAAAATCGCCAAAAATTTTGGAAGTTGCCTGCAATGAAGCTGACAATATAATGGACTTTGCAAAAAAATACAAAAATAAAAATGTGGGTGTTGATTTAAATGAAAAAGCCATAGCTTCTGCCAAGGCAAATATTGCAAGGAAAAAACTGTCTCAATATGTTGATGTCATGGTTGCAGATGCAACAAAGCTTCCATTTAAAGATGAGAGTTTTGATGTAGTAATTAACGAGGCCATGCTCACCATGCTAAGCGACAGTCAAAAGCGAATGGCCCTTAAAGAATACTATAGGGTTTTGAAAAAAGGCGGCTTGCTTTTGACCCACGATGTTATGCTGGAAAAAGAAGATGCAGACTTGGTTAAAGAATTGCAAAGGGTAATTTATAATCCTGCAGTCCCCCACACAAAAAATGACTGGCTAAACTTTTATAAGCAAACGGGCTTTGAAAAATCTGACTGCATTTTTGGCAAGATGACCTTGCTTTCAAGGTCCGGTATGATTAGGGACGAAGGATTTTTTGGTATGGTAAAAATTTTAACTAATGGGATCTTAGATGCCAATCGCGGGCAATTATTTGAAATGATAAAGTTTTTTAGAAAAAACAAGTCCAAGATGAATTTTATTGCCATAGCAAGTGTGAAATAATTTGTATGGATAAAAAAGTTTATAGTTTCGAATGTACATTAAGCGAAAACTCAGTAATGTTAATTTAATAGCTTGAATATTTTATAAAGAGAGACGCATTGCAGATCTCTTTTTTCTTCGCTATCCATTGTGCTATAATATAGTACAAGGAGAGTTTCAAAATGAAAAAAATTTTAATTTACACTTCAATAGGCGCACTTGTAGCAATTATTTTGTTTTTTGTGGTTGCTTTTTTCGGCAATCCCATAAGTAGAGTCCTTGCAAACAAAGCGGCGAACGATTATTTAAAAACGCACTACACCGAGCTCGAGCTCGAAAAAGAGAGAGCTTTCTACAATTTTAAAGATGCAAAGTATGTCGTGAGACTACAGGACAAAAACAGTCCCGACTCGCAGTTTGAGCTCAGTTTTGACAGTTTGGGACGCTTGAAATACGATTCTTACGGGGACAGAACAATAAATACTTTCAGAAGATATGTTGATTTTTTAAATAAACTTAGCGACGAAATCGCAAATGAGAACGGACTTGATTTCAAGCTCAGGCTTAGCCCGAGCGATGAAAAGTATTATAGATATAATTTACATGTGGACCAGATTTTCGATGCGGATGATTTGCCGAGCCCTGTTAATGCACATTTTGAGTCGTATGCGGAAAGTCCAAGTCTCGAAGGGATTATGGACAATTTGAAGAAAGTGCAAACGGTGCTCTCGAAGAGAAAAATTCCAGTTGAAAGTTTTTCTGGTATGATTATTCCGCTCACCGACAAGGCCAAAGAAGGCAAAGCGGAAATTTGGAGAAATGCACTTAGCGTTTTTGATGTGCCGGAGAATGTGATTGTCGACGGCGACATGAAAGCTTTAAAGAATATTTACGACGACGGAAATAAAATAGCGAATAAATAGAGTGCGGCTAAGACCACGCTTTTTGTTTGCATTTTTTCCACTCTTCCCTAAAATTTTTTATGTCGTGCTCATCACCTGCGAACCGGTGGACAAAGTTCCGCTCGGACAACTATATAACTTGTTCTAAATATATCCGTGAGTTTCGGCTCACGGATTTTTTTGGGTATAAATATTTTGAAAGGAGAATTATATGGGATTATTTGAAAAGAAAACGGAAGATGAAAAAATTCTCGAGTTTGTCGAGAAATACAAATTGGAGGAGTTGGACGTAGAGGACATAAAAAAGCTGTATAAGATTTCAAAAACTGCACAATTCAGCTATGGACAGGGATTAATTGAGCAGAATTTTATTATTATAAAACTTTTGGACAGGCTGAATAAAAATATTGAGGAATTAAAAAATAAATAATAACTTGGCATCTATTTTTTAGATGCTTTTTTATTGGAGTTTTTTTAAATATCTATCGATTCAAAAATATAGTCATATTAGCTGCTGTTTATAATTGTATTTAGCAAAAAACACGACAGTTATTTTTATTTATGCTAAAATATCGTGCAATTATAATATATAAATTAAAATAAATTAGCATAAAATAATTTTAATATAAAAATTAAATGATATTTATTTTATTTATTGACTTAAATCGCTGAATACTATTGAAAAATATTCCAACTTATTATATAATTAAAATATAAGATAAGTTCTTAATATTAATCAGGAGGAAATTTTTATGAACAAAAAATTCAGAATTGTTTCGGCTTTAGCCATTATTTTTGCACTCTCAACTGTTGTGCTTGCTTCTGCAAGACTCGTTAACATCAAGGTTGCTTACGACAACATCAAAGTTGTTGTTGACGGAAGAGAAGTTCAGTTCGGTTTGGACTCAACAGGCAAAAAAATTGAGCCGTTCATCTATAACGGAACAACATATCTTCCAATCCGTGCGGTTGGAGAAGCGTTGGGCAAACAAGTTCAATGGGACCAAAACACAAAAACAGCTTTCTTGGGTGACGGCATGGTTAATACAGGTGAATCTCAAAAGGTTTTGACAGAAGTAATGCCGCCGTTTACAAAAAGCAAAGTTCGAGTTACCGCTAAAAAAGGTGATAATCAAAGCGTTAAATTGGCAGGAAAAGAGTATAACAACGGAATTAGCTTTGAATCATTTTTAATTGGTCAAGACGGTTTTGCAAACTTCAACTTAGAAGGAAAATATACAAATTTGACTGGGCTTCTTGGATTGGATGAAGCAGAACATGAAGTTAAAGTCGATTTTGTCGGAGATGGAAAACTTTTGAAATCATTTACTATAATCGGTGGTCAACTTCCGATAGATGTAAATTTAGATGTCACAGGTGTCAGACTTCTCGAAATGAAATTCGAAAAAACAGGTGGCACAAGAAATTATTATAACTACACAAACTTCGTTGACATTATGGTAAAATAAATAATTTTGATTAGCCGCTATTAATATGCGGCTATCTTTTTTATGAGGATTTTATTAAAACCTTGAGCATAGAAAAATACGACTATTTCGATAGAAAAGTTTCCGAAGAAGAAAGAGAAGAATTAGAAGCAGAGTACGAGAGACTTTTGAAACAGAGAGATAATAATTAAAGCTTATTGACCGGCAAGCCTCTAGACTTCTATCGTAATCAGATGCTACAGACATTGATTATGCTTATGATTTTTCACTCGGTAACGGAAATTTCTTGACAGAGACCTACTTTGTCAAGCGCTGGTAAAATAAAATATAGTATTATTTCACACACATGCCCACTTATGTGGGCTTTTTGTTTCTTTGTCTGTTTTAGTCAAGAAAAAAGACGCTTTTGTGTCTTTACAATAGTTGGTATACGAGTAATTTAATTTTATTCCTTATTGAACTTCGATATTTCTTCTTTGCTTAGTTGGCTAGGGGAAATTCTTTTTTTCCTGCAGTATGTCATTAGTTCAGGCATGTCTAAGTTGGGATAGCTATCTTCACCTGTTACAAATATACCATCTGCAATGTCGTCAAGTTCTAAATATTCTTTTGGTATACGGGATTCTTTTTCTTTGGATTTTTGGGAAAAATCATGAATAGGATAGCAAGACTAGTTTCAAATTATTTTTATAGATCAATTTTGAAAGATTATGATTTTTGAATTTGAATTTTATTTTTTTTGCAAGCAAAAAGCCCCGACCAAAGGATCAAGGCTTAAATTATAAGGCGCTTGTATTAATTAAATTTCTCTTATGAGGTCGTCGATGATTTTAACTGCGACCTTGGATGCGCGTTCGAAGTTGTCGTCATATTCTGCTTCGCCATCGGTTAGGGCGTCTGAGACTGCCTTTATCATGACGAAGTTGGCCCCGTAGAGTTTTGATGAGATGGCTATGGCTGCCCCTTCCATGTCTACGATGTCGCAGCCCCATTCCTCGCGGAGAGCCGTCTTTGCTTCAAGGCCTGCAAATTTGTCGCCTGAAGCCAGCTTGACCCTTTTTAAATGTGGGTCGATTTTTTGGACCAGGTCCACAAGCCTTGGTGTGCACTTAAAAAATATTTCATCAAAGGCTTCGTATTTACCCTTGGGTCCGCCGCCTGCCTCAGTCGTGTCCCATTCGTAGTGGCAAACACTCTCGACCACTGCAAGCTCTTCGACCTTTTGGTTGCTAAGGGCGCCCACCACACCGTAGTTGATGATGATTTCGCACTTGTAAAAGTCCAGAAGGAGGGTCATGGCCATGGCCGCACGAATTTGCCCAGCGTTTGATGGGCAGACGAAAATATCCTTGCCGTGGATATGGTATTTTAAAACCTCAAAGCCCCCGTGCTTGTATCTTTCAAGCGGTTCTCCATATATATTGTAAAAAGCATCAAATTCAATTGCAACTAAAATTCCTATGCTCATATTATCACTCCTTATGTTTATTTTGTTATTTAATTTTAACACATGCTAGAAATAAAAGCTAGAATTTGTGGTTAATTTCGCGATATTCTCGCGAGAATTGACAACAAAATCTCTTTGTGTTAAAATAATTATATTGAAATAAAGCAGTAGACTTATATTTATTATTAAAAAAGGAGATGTGAAATGAAAAGAATTTTATCTATAGCTTTGGCTTGTGTCATACTTTTTACAAGCCTGTCATTTGCCAAGGAAAGCGAGGAAAAGCCAATGAGATATGAAATGAAATTTGCCACAGTTACAAATGTTCCAGATGGCGACTATGAAGAAATTTTAGTCGACAACGAGATGGACAAGGACGATATGGGCGAAAAGGAAATGTTTTTATATGTAAAGACAAAAGTGGTAGACCTAAAAACCGGCGAATTTGTCGAGGATTACAAGTTCAAAAAAGGCGAAAAAATCCAGTACTTTTATAGGGCCGACACGCCAATGATGCTTTCGCTACCAGCAAGGATAAAACCGGACGTCATCGGGGTAAATGTGGACGGGGCAGAATTTTCCATGGACGTGGATTATTTTGATAAGGCCGGTCACGGCATAGCAAATAGATTGGATTTAAATCTAGGCGAAGAAATAAAAGCAAAGAACTTTGCAGGAGAAGACGTGAAAGACTTTTTGCCAAATGAAATCCTAGCTCTCTACACAATTGCAACCAGGAGCATACCGCCAATCGCAGCCCCTGAAAAAATTGCAATTCTAAAGGAAGAAAAAATCCAAGACCAAATGACAGATGAAAATAAAGATGCAAAAGAAAACGATAAGCTAAAGGTCTATGAAAAAACCACTGACACCTATTATCTGAGAAAGGCCCTGGAAGGTCTAGGCGCAGAAGTTAATTGGATCAGGGATACAAAGACCACTGAGATTACAAAGGCTGACAAAAAAGTCGTCATCAATAACGATATGAAGGAAATGAGAATCGACGACATGGTTATTGATATGACAGATTTTAAGATTGAAAATAAAATCAGCTACATTAGTAAAGATGATCTTGTAAAGATTTTAGAATATTTAGAAATATAGAATTTGTGGTTAAAATAGAAAAAAATTTCTAGTATATTGTATGTATAAAAATATAAGAAAGCAACCAAATAATTATGGTTGCTTTTTGATTGGGCAAAAAATTTTGTTAGCTTGACCAAGATTTGCGTGAGCTATATTAAAAATGTCACAATCCCACAGGGGGACCTCGACATTTTTCGACCCACATTCTCCTTGAGACTTATCTTCTCTAGACTTTTACATCACTCCAAATTTGCGAGGGCCGTAAGATTCTCAACACCATTTTTTAATCTCATAATTGCGAGATGTGGAAAATAATTATATGGACGAAACTGCTTGTGCAGGACCAACCTTTATCTGCCAAAATACTAGCGAGATCGCTCCAAATGCAAAGATTACTATCAGGTACAGGGACGATGTCTTGGAATTTACGCCAAGCATTAGCAAAAAAAACGGCAGCCTGGTTTTGCCGGATGAAGTTATAGATGCGGAAGGTCTCTTGAATTGGAATAGCCTGATCTATTAGAATGGGTATTCGGTAAATATGTATAAAATAATTGACTCGCTCATACCCAAGGATTAGAGATTATTAAAAAAGGATGAGAGCTTATAGCCAAGGAAAAGACAAAAAGATTAGCAATATTATTAGCATTGACAATGATTTTCTCATTGGCAGCCTGCGGCAAAAAATCTGCAGTCGGAAAAGCCATACAAGCCAAGCGAAAAGAAAGAAAACAAGGCTGACACAGAAAAAAGAAGACAAGAAGGAAGTAGCAAAGGAAGTGCGCAATCGCTTTCTTTTAATTTACATAACAATAACCCCTTTTTTGTCATAAGCTTTACGTTAGAGGGATTTTGTGTCATAATAGTGATATAGGCAAATAGTTATGTAAATACAAGGAGTTCAAGACTTCTACCAAAGTTTAAAACTAAAAAATAAATAGTTGGTGTGCTGTTTAGGAGAGTTTTACAAAAATAAATATTGTAAACAGTGCATCAGCATAAAGGAGGAATATACATGTCTAAGGTAAAAAAAGATACGATTGAAGCAAGAGGTTTTGCTATTCAAATTTATACTGAAGACTTTAAAAATGATTATATAAGTCTAACGGATATTGCAAGATATAAAAATGTGCATAAACCTAAAGACGTTGTTAAAAATTAGTTAAGAGTACGAGATACAATTGAATTCCTTGGTCTCTGGGAAACTATTCACAATCCTAATTTTAAAGGGGTCGAATTCGACTCCTTTAGAAAGGAAGCGGGAACAAATGCATTTACCTCATCCCCTCAAAGATGGATTAAAAATACAAATGCGATTGGTATTGTTTCTAAATCGGGGCGACGAGCAAGGAAACATTTGGTACTTTGTTGAAACCGCATGCGAAGGCGATTTCAAAATTTGCGGATGGATTTTAGAAAAAGATTTGGAGCATGTTGATGTAGGGCCATAATGCACGATTATGTATAATGGATAGAGAAATAAAGCTGAGCATCTATTTTATAGGTGCTTTTTTTGTACGAAAATTTTTAATACAAAATCACCCATTGTGATATAATAATAAAAAAGGAGCAAACGGCGATGCTATATTTAGAAATAATAATTTTATGTACATTGTTTTTTATACTGTGCTATCTCGGCACCGGCACTGACGAAAAGAATTTGAAGAGCTACGATTCATATCCGAACGAAGTGCAAAAGCGAATAAGAGAAATCGACGAATACAGCGGAAAATTCAAAGAGCGAAACGTATACGTCACGTTTTTTTCAAACCTCGTGCTCTTTCTGGTGCTCTTCTTTATAATGGGCTTTTTCATTCGCGGCAGAATTTTCGCACACAACTTTTTAAAGCTTTTCATACTCGGGCAAGCGTTAAACATCTTCGACCTCGTTTTTATAGACCTTATTTGGTGGAGAAATGCAAAACGAATCCGACTCTCAAAAATTCCTGAAAAAGAACTCTATCAAAACCCGCAAAAACACATCGACTCTTTCCTTAGAGCAACAATTATGTATACCGCCGTCGCAGCAATTGACGGATATTTATTAACGCTGTTTTAATCGCAAGCAATCCTATTTAGAAATAGTTCCGTTGTGGAAATAGTTTGAAATAGAATTGCTTGTATTTTTTTGATATAATCTATTTAGAAATAGTTCCACTATGGAAATATTCTTAAACAGAATCGGAGCAATATATGAAAATAAAGAAAAAATACAAATTAATCGCCGCCCTTCTCATCTTATTAGTCCTCATGCTATCTGCGTTTGACGTGCGACTGAAAATTGTGAAATATAAAATTGAATCTGATAAAATCGACTCCCCCGTTCGCATTGCACTCGTTACGGATCTGCACTCCTGCAAATACGGCGAAAATCAAAAGACGCTCATCGATGCGGTGAACAAAGAAAAACCGGACATAATTCTTTTGGGTGGAGATATTTTTGATGACATTATTCCCGACACAAACACAAAAATATTTCTAAAAGCAGTTGCACCGAAATATCCGTGCTACTATGTGACCGGAAACCACGAATATTGGAGCCGCCAATCCGACGAAATGATTGCGTGGCTAAGGGCAAACAATATTTCTGTGCTTGACGGAGAAAGTGTGGATGTCGAAATCGGAAATCAAAAATTCAGCTTGAGCGGAATTAACGACCCCGACAAGGAGCGCTTCACTGGAAAAAGCGGAGATTTTTATTCGGAGCTTGACAAAATTCAAAGAGAAAAAGACGACAATTTATTTAGTATCCTTCTCGCCCACCGCCCTTCTTATATTGAGAGCTACCTAAAATATGGTTTCGATCTCGTGCTTTGCGGTCATGCGCACGGCGGTCAATGGAGAATTCCGTTTATTCTAAACGGCGTGTTTGCTCCCAACGAAGGCTGGCTTCCGAAATACGCCGGCGGCAAATACGACTTCCCGAACGGACAAATGATTGTGAGCCGCGGCCTTGCCCGTGAATCCACAAGGGTGCCGAGGATTTTTAATAGACCGGAACTTGTTATTGTGGAGCTATTGAAAAAATATTAATATTAAAAACCTATTGTTTGTTCGCCTATCCATAGAAAATTTATCGAATAATACGGTAGTTGAAAAATTGTTGCCGATATAGCTTAATAAAGTATGTCTAAATGCAGTAAAAAAATAACTTATGTAAAAAGACAACAAGTTTTTTGTCATATTATTTAGTTTGACTTTTAAAAAAAGTCAAACTTTGTAAATATTCTAAAATATAAATGAGTTACCCGAAAATTTTTAACAGGATAAAATAATATAATATTGACAATAATGATAAAAGAGATGATAAATTTACTTATCACCTCTTTTATAATCTTTTAAATTTATTCACTTACAGTAAAATCAATTGCATTATCCATATTTGATACCGCATATGAACCATCGCTGGATTTTTCAAACTCAACATTCTTATAAACGACGCCTCCACCCATGTGGTAACAACCTTTAGCTTTATCTCCATTTATACTTTCTTTGAAGACAATTATGTCATAGTTTGAATCCTTATCTTTAATTTCTTTATACCAATTGTTGATGTATTCATCATTCACATCTTTTTCAGGAACTATTACTTGCGTCATATAACCAATTGATTCTGTGTTAGAACCATTCATAAGATTTACTTTCTCGATTCCTGAGCTATCATTACTACAAGTAATAAGCAAAATTGAAAAGCATAATGTTAACAATATAAACATTAAAGATTTTTTCATAATAACCTCCATTTAATTCTTTAAATGTATTATATCATATGCATTATTTATAATCAATATATAATATGGCAAACAAACTATACATTTATTTTTATTAAAACGGAATCAAAGATTTTATGAAACTGCCGTTATATAAATATTCAAAAGAGAACTGACTTATCCAAATTGTTATTATTAGTGGAAATAAAAATAAAATCACACGTGACTTAAAATTTTTAAGTCACTTTTCTTTTTTTATAAAAACTATTGACACAACAACTTAATTATGGTACTATAAATGTAACATCATATGTACTATAAATGTAACATTTGATGAATGGATTTTTAAAGAAGGTGGAAAATGTTTTACGCAGCTGCATTATTTTATTACATTTTACTTGTGCTTATGTTTTTTGTGGAAGTGCCGAGTTACCTTCCGATTGTTATGGGAATTTTCGTTTTTATTTTCATCTTAATCGAGCTTTTAAAAAACAAAAAGCTTAAACACGCCGTTTCTTCATTTGTCTTGGCTTCTTTGGTTTCCGGTTTCATTCTAATTGCACTCGGAATGCTTCAGTCCGGAGTTGTGGGCGTTGATACAACGGAGATTTTGAGTTATAAAATATTTAAATTGTATGCGCTTTTGAGTGTATTTGTGAATGAGATTTTTATAGAAAGATTAAGATTAAAAAATGCAAAATAAATTTATTTTAAGGGGTTGTTGATATGGATGTTGTGATTGAAAATAGAATTGCAGAATTTCGAAAAGAGCTCGGACTTTCTCAGCACAAACTCGCTCAAGCTGTGGATTTGAAGCGAAGGTCAATTATGGCTTATGAGGCGGGCACGATCAGTCCGACCCTTGAAACCGCATACAAGATTTGCAAAGTTTTAGGGAGAGATATAAAGGAAGTTTTTATTTTTAAATAAGGAGGATTATTATGGGTTTATTAATGAACACTGCAAACGAAGTCGCTGAAAAGGTTAAAGAAAATTTTAACGACACTGAAAATTATCTATTTGCACTAAAGTGTAATGACTTCAAAACCGGTTTATTCAAGTTATTATTGAGCAAATTATATTACACTATGGACGGTGCAAGATCTTTTGTTTTATATTTTAGCGAAAAAGGCATCTATGAAAAGGAAATTTCTAATACCATGAACGGCAATTTTGTGCTTATGCCTTGGAATGAAATCGGCGAATTTAATGTTGATTTAAAATCAAGAAAGGCTATAATTACATTATTTCACATCGGCAAGAAGGTGCTTTACGAGATTCCGTACACCGGCACTATGGCAAAGAGCAACAAAAATATGCTCGAAAAATTGCTTGGCAAAAATTTTAACCGAATCGATTAGGAGGTTTATATGAAAAAATCTATTATATTGCTGATTGTTTTTTCTCTCCTTTTTGTGGCATGCAAAAGCCCAAGCGGCGAAAAAACTAACGAAAACAAAATCGAAGACAAGGCGGCAACCGATGAATCAAAAAATGACGTAACTGAAGATGAAGATAAAAAAGATATAGGCGAACAAAAAGATGAGGAAGAGCCGGAAGATAACAAAGAAGAAGTGAATCCTGAAGGTGATTACAAAATTACGATTGACGGCAATGAGTACGGAACGGTGCACTCTCCCGACGGAAAACTTTTTAATATTGACGAGCTCAACATAGCATATGTAAAGTTTTGGAAAGAAGGCAAATACAAGGCCGACAAGGCACTAGATTTCATCACCGACTATACAAAGAAAATCAGCGACGACGAAATTCTCTACGGTGCATTTCCTGAAACGCAGGATTTTTATATGACTTACAATCAAATTTACAATATTAGTTATTATGCCGTGTTGTCCGGCGAAGATTTTTCGGAAGTTCAATACAAAAAACATTATCCGGGCGAAGCCAAAATTATTGACGGCACTCTTTACTTTGATATAAATTACCTGAAAAATATTTTCGCATTCAAATATGAGCTCGACCCGATGAAAAAAGAAATTACAATCGACTCAAACGGCGAATTTAATAACGATTTAAAGACAATCTACAACGACAACTACGACAGCATTGAAGACCTGTTCGAAGTGAATTTTGGAAAATAGTTTTTGGCACACAAAAAGCTCCCACACAACGTGAGAGCTTATTTTTACATCTTTATTTTGTCCAGCCCACAACTCTGTCGACCGGCATGACAAACATCAGCCCGACGCCCGGTTTACTCATGTCGCCGAGTATGTCTTCGACCGCGGTGATTGCATCGTTTAAAACTTCTTCGTCTTTCACAACCGAGAAAATGACTTTGTTGAACGGTCTGTTGTTGTCGAGTACCGTTCTTAAAAATCCGCCGAACATCGGTAGGTTCGATTCACTGAGCGCCGAGCAATCTTTGCTCCGATGACAGTGAAAAGTCAATGTGAATGCGCATTCTTTAGCGACTTATGTCGCTTGAAATCAACGTTCACATTCAAAAAATGGGTATATATATAAAAGAATAAATTTAAGGAGTTCATTATGATTTTATATTTTTCAGGAACCGAAAACAGCGAGTATATTGCGAATAATTTAAGAAAGATTATGGTGGACGATGCAATCGACCTATTTCACTTCATAAAAAACGGCGAGAAACAAACTTTTGAATCTGAAAAACCTTTTGTGCTCGTTTGTCCGACTTACAGTTGGCGTGTGCCGAGATTTTTGTCGGAGTACTTACAAAAGTGCGAATTTAAGGGAACGCGTGACATCTATGTCGTCATGAACTACGGCGACTCGTTCGGAAATGCGATAAAATATATTAAAGCAAACACAAAAAAACTCGGACTCAACTTCAAGGGTCTCTACGGGATAAAGATGCCAGAAAATTATTTGATGCTTTTTGATTTGGATTCCGATGAAACCAATCGAAAAATTGTCGAAGCGGCGAAAACCGAAATCTTAAAAGCAGGCGAATATATTAAGAGTGGAAAAGAAATTCCTGAAAAAACAGTGAAATTGATTGGAAAAATTGAGTCCGGTCTTGTGAACAGCTTTTTCTTTAAATTCATCACAAAGGACAAGAAGTTTTACTACACCGATAAATGCATCAAGTGTGGCTTTTGTGCACAAGTGTGTGTATTAAATAACATCTCCTATAAAGACGGTCACCCCGTATGGAACGGCGACTGTACACACTGCTGTGCTTGCATTTCGAAATGTCCGGTAGGAGCGATTGAATATGGGAAGAAGACGGTTAATAAAGAGAGATATTTACTGTCTAAAATCATTAGTAAGTAGTTTTTATTTGCGTGCAAATTTAGGTGATGGTTGAGTTTGGATGAAATATCTTATGGCTATAGATGTATTGTACGTCTCGCTCCTAAAATCCTTCATCTAAGCGTTTCTCATCGAAAATTCCTTGCAAATACGGCGGGGGTTGTGCAGAATTTTTAAATAAAAGATGCATGGGAAACACACAATGATGGTGAATTTATAAATCGTAAATGTTTTATACGACGTAAATATGACAATGTGAAAATATTTTAATGTATGTGTTTTATTGTTGTATGAGATGACATTGCTTGTAGCGTCGGGTCACATCCCGACGCATGAGATATAGATAAACACACATGTACAAGATATTTCATTGTATAAATTTTCAACACCGCCCGTAGCGGCGACCAGTTTTTTTATCCATCGAACAGAAATCTTTGATTTCGTCTTGAGATGAGATAAAAAGGTGTATCGCCGCCAATGTGGAAAATTAATGGAGCAAATTTTTGAAAACACGCATTGCGAAAATTGATTTAGGGTTTTTGTTACTATATTTTATTAGCTCAGCGTTGTTGGTGATGTTCCAAATTGTATAGGTCTGATATATGGCGGGAGGACATCGTTGTTCCTTACGTCACAACGTATGCCGTCCCGCTACAACGCGTACATTTACATTTACAATTTTATATATAGAATAATTTTATGAATGTGAATATAATTATTAAAAAGGAGAAAATATGCTTGATAAAAAAGGATTCGACATGTGGGCAGATGAATACGACATCGATGTCGAAATTTTAAACAATGAAAATTCATATCCGTTTGCCGGATACAAAAGTGTTCTTTCGAAAATTTTGGCGATCGTTTCAGAAAAAAATAAACCGACTGTTCTCGACATTGGATTCGGAACCGGAGTCCTCACAAAAAAGCTCTACGAAAATGGCTGCACAATCTACGGTCAAGACTTTTCCGGAAAAATGGTTGAAATTGCAAAAGAAAAAATGCCGAATGCAAAACTTTTTGTAGGAGATTTTTCACACGGCTTAAATAAAGAATTGGAAAAAGAACAATACTACTTTATCGTCGCAACCTATTCCCTGCACCATCTCGATGACGAGGCAAAAATAAATTTTTTAAATGAGCTCGTCTTGCGATTAAATGACGGCGGCAAAATTATTATTGGCGACGTTATGTTTGAAAACGAAAATGAACTTGAAAAATGCCAACATAATTTTCACGACTCATGGGATTACGACGAAATATATTTTGTAATTAACAAAATGAAAAGAGCTTTTCCGGATTTGGAATTTCAAAAAATCTCTTTTTGCTCCGGAGTTATAGTTATAAAAAAGAATTAAAGGTGACAAAATGTATCTAATAAAAAATGACACAATTGCCCTTGTTCCGTACACTCCGGACGATGCTCCGGATTTTTATAGATGTTGGCAAGACCTCGACACGCAAAAAGGCTACAACTACAAATTCGACGACAGCCTTTCGGATTTTACGAAAATAGAAATCGAGAGATTTAAATTTTGGGTGACTGTGCGTGACATAAAAACAAATGAAAAAGTCGGTGTTCTAAGACTAAGCCCCGACGAAATTGACCCTGACCTTGCAGTTTGGATTTTTCCGGAATACAGAAATATGGGATACGGCAAAAATGGAATGGGCCTTGCCCTTGAGTACATCTTCGAAAATTTTTCATTTGAGGCGATCACTGCCGGATGTTTTGAACGCAATAAATACAGCAAAAAAATATTGGAGCGAATCGGATATAAACGCTTCCCCACTGCGGACACAATCGAAGTCGACTGCTTCACGGGTGAAAAAATAAAAATGCTGATGTTTAAAATTGAAAAAAAGGAATTTATCAAATAAAAAAAATAAAAACTTAACGAGAAATCTATACTTATCTTTTTCTTAATATATTTATAAAAATGATACGTTCCATCAAACTTGTACAAAAAATATTTTTTACACTGCTTGTACATTTTGCTCAACCCGTGCCAAACCGTATATTTTTTTCTTGTTTGAATTTCCGAATTGTTGTACCTAAGCTTGTCGATTTTATATGATTTGGTTATAAAATATGATTTTATTTTGCCCCTACATTTGTCAACAGTTTTATAGACTATCCCTACTCGCATTTTTGATTGAGAAAATTTAATTTTGGGTATTAGTTTGTTAGGAGGTATTTTATGAACAAAGATAATAAAGTTATGTCAACTGTTTCAATTTTCCTCGGTATTCTCTCCATTTTGTGGTATTTCGCCGAAGACACGAGATTTGTTCCGTTTGTGCTTGCTGCAATTGCACTTGTAGTTGCAATCATTGCATTCTTTAGCAGCAAAAACGAACTCAACACTCCGGCACTCGTAATCTCAATTGTGGGTATAGCACTTACAAGTGCGAGATTTATCGGATGCGTCGCATGTGCAAGTTGTATAAATAACGGACTTGGCTCAATTTAGATCGTAATTAAATTTATGGAACCGAAATGAAAAAATTTCGGTTCTTTTTTTGCAAAAATACGAAAAATTTGATATAATATTAAAAAGGTATTTATATATGAAGATAAAGACAAGTTCAAAACTAAATCTGTTTTTAAAAGTGATTTCAAAAAGAGATGATGGATATCATGATATAAAGACAATTATGAGCGAATTTGATTTCGGCGATGAAATTTTTATTTCAAAAAGTTCCGCCGACAGTTTTAATTCGAACATGGTTTCAACAGGTCCTAATCTTGTCGAGAAGGCACTTTTAAAGCTGCGTGAACATGTGAGTGTTCCAAGTGTTTCAATTGAGCTAAAAAAAATGACCCCTATCGGTTCCGGTATGGGCACCGGTTCGTCCGATGCTGCCGAAACGTTAAAGGGCCTAAATGATTTTTTTAATTTAAAGCTCGATAGGACTATGCTTTTAAAAATTGCCGCCGAAATCGGAATGGACGTTCCGTTTTTTATCGACGGAAAACTTGCACTCGCTACAAAGAGGGGTGACGAGCTTGAAGCTGTTGATGGTGTTTTTAAAAAGGCACTTGTCGTGATGGATGAACCTGTTATTTCTAAAAATATTTATACTCTTTTGGAGCCATCTGATTTTGATTCAGACGAACCGAACACACTTATTCTGCCCGTTTTGAGAAATTATCCGAAGGTGCGTGATTTTTATTATCACCTTCAAAACATCGATAAAAACTTCAGAATGAGCGGTGCCGGGGGAGCATTTTTCCTAGTTGGTGAGAATGATTATTTAAACCAAGTGAAAAACAAGGTGTCTGCAAAGTTGAAGATGATTGTGGATATCCGAGTACCTGAGGTGGGTTATGACGACTTTATTTTTAGTTCTTAAAATAATATTTGTCCTGTTTTATTTGGGTATTTTGTCGTATATGGCGAATTACTTTTTCAGGAAGTCCGGTTGGAGCAGGTTCTACTATCTTTTGGGCGTGCTATCCGTCATCGGCATAATAATCACGGGACAAGCATTTATTGTGAGAGCTTACAATTATTTTTCCCCAAATGAGGCTCTGCCTCTCATTCTTGGAATCAGCAGATTTTTGGTCGCACTTTTCTTTGTGATTGTGAATATCCTTAGTTATTATATGTATATTGCATATTTCAATAAAAAGAGATATCAAAATCAACAAAATGTGGTCTGGATTTTGAGTGTACTGTCAATAATTTTAGTTGCACTTCCTCAAAACGACTACGCAAAAGATGTACCGGGACTTCTACTGCCGAGACTCAGAGTTATTCCGTCAGTCATCGCGGGACTTTATGTGTCACTCGTTCTTATGATTGACTCATACTACAAAACAAACGCGCATTTTCAACACTACGCACTTTGCTTGTTTTTGCTGCAGCTCGTTCAAATCGTTAACAGCTACTTTTTAAAAGCAAAAGCGAAAACTGAATTTATTTATTACGCACTGATTTGTATAATATTCATTGCTATGCTTACTATTTTTTATCGAGAATTATATAAGAAAAATGAGCTTGAACGATTCTAAAGCAGGATACTTTTCCACCCGAAGAGAAATTGGCCGGATTGTCCTGCTATTTTTGTCTTAATTTTTATTGGAGGTTTATATGAAAAAAGAACTACTAAATTGCTTACTTGCAAAATCACAAAGAAAGAGAAATTGGTTCGTTATGCCTGGGCACAAGGGGCGCGATTTCGGATATTTAAAAGGCCTTAACCTTTCTGCCGACACCACAGAAACATACGACACAGATAATTTAAACAATCCTGTTGACATTATTATGCGTTCACAAGAAAGAGCTGCTGAAATTTTTGGTGCTAAAAAAACTTACTACACCATTAACGGTACAAGCGGTGCTATGATTGCCGCAGTTACAGCTCTAACTCTTCCTGGTGACAAGATTTTGGTTTCAAGAAACTGTCACGTTTGCGTTTACAGAGCCGCCGCAATAAGAAGGCTCGAACTCGACTACATTTTGCCTGAGGTAAAAGACACGGTCGACAGAAATGTAACACCGGAAGAAGTTGAAAAAAGAATTATCGAAACTGACCCGAAGCTTGTTATTGTAACAAATCCTACATTCTTCGGTTACACTACGGATATTCAAAAAATTGTAGATATCTGTAATAAACACGGTGTTTTACTTATTGTTGACGAAGCACACGGTGCACACTTCCCTTTCAGCGACAATCTACCGCTTTCAGCAGTTCATGCAGGAGCTGACATCGTTGTTCACTCAACACACAAAACTCTTTTGGGCTTAACAAGTGCAAATATGATTCACGTTTGCTCAAACAGAGTTGACACAGAAGAACTCATGAGATGTATCACCACTTACCAAACTACATCTCCAAACTATTTAATAACACTTTCAAATGAGCTCTCCGCAGCTTTTATGACAGAAGGCGGAAAAGAAGTTTTGGAAGACAATATAAGATGGGCAAACGAAGCAGCCGACGAGATAAATAAAATCCCTGGACTCAGCTGTCTTAAAGACCCATGCAAAGATCCGTTAAAGATTATTGTAGACACATCTAAACTCATTAACGGACGCGAGTTTGCAAAGTATCTCTTTGACAAAAAGGATATGGACTCTGAAATGTGCGACGAAATGCACATCGACTTTTATGCAGGAATCGGAAATATCGAGTCAGATTACAAGGAACTTGTACAAGCTCTAAAGGAAGCTGCCGCTGAAGTTGAGCCGCATCCGGTTGTTCAAAATCCGCCGAAAATTCAAATTCCTGAAGTTCAACTTGACATTTGCGACGCACTTGATGCGGACTTCTATTTGGAAGACGTTTCAGAAGCTGTCGGCAAGGTTTCAGTCGATTACATCATGCCGTATCCACCGGGAATTCCTCTTATCCTTCCTGGAGAAGTTATTACAGAAGATGCAATTCAATTTTTCGACAAACCGAAAATTAAAATCTTTAAAAAATCTCCATTCTTTTAAAGAACTTTAACTCTTGCATTTTTCCAAATTGTTTAAAGAGATGTGAGAGGGGTATAAAAAAGTTAGGAGGTCTAAACTATGATTTATTCAATTATTATGGGTGCACTTGCAGGATGGCTTGCATCAATCTTTATGAATAAAAATGCCGAAATGGGATGGCTAAAAAATATCCTTGCAGGTATTTTTGGAGGCGGCATCGGAAGATGGGTTCTCGGCATAATTATTTCAAAGTCTGAGGGTGGCGTTCTTTATGACTTGCTCGCAGGCGTTATCGGTGCATGCATTCTCATTGCAATTATAAATATTATAACCGGAAAAAAAGGAAGGTAAAAAATGTTAATTGACGAACTAAAGAAAAAGCTCGAAGGTAAAAATGCCTCAATCATTTTGCCTGAAGGCGAAGATGAAAGAGTTAGAGAAGCTGCAAAAATCCTTAAAAAGGAAGGCATAATTGAACCGATTGTTTTGACTGACGGAGAAGAAATCGAAGGCGTAAAAACAATCAATGTTCACGACTATGACATCACCGAAATGGTCGATGCTTTTGTAGAAAGAAGAAATGGAAAAATCGACGCAGAAGGTGCAAAGAAATTGGTTTTGGAAGACAAGAACTATTTCGGCACAATGCTCGTTTATATGAAAAAGGCAAGCGGACTTGTTTCCGGAGCATGCCACAGCACAGCAAACACTGTCAGACCTGCACTTCAAATTATCAAAATGAAAAAACCGTTCAAAAAGACAAGCGGTGTTTTCGTTATGATGAAGGGCACAGAAAGATATATTTTCACGGATTGCGCTATAAATATCGCTCCGACATCTGAAGATATTGCTGAAAATGCAATTATTTCATACGACACTGCAAAGGCTTTCGGAATCGACGAACCGAAGATCGCTCTTCTTTCATTCTCGACAAAGGGCAGCGCTTCATCACCGGAAGTTGACAAGGTTGCAGATGCTTTGAAACTTATAAAAGAACAAGCACCTAATCTTGTAATTGACGGCGAACTTCAATTTGACGCAGCATTTGTTCCAAAGGTCGGCGAAACAAAGGCAAAGGGTTCACCTGTTGCAGGACACGCAAATGTATTTGTTTTCCCAAGCCTCGAAGCTGGAAATATCGGATATAAAATTGCTCAAAGAATGGGCGGATTCGAAGCAATCGGACCTATTCTTCAAGGTTTGAACTCACCTGTAAACGACCTTTCAAGAGGTTGTTCAACAGAAGATGTTGTTGCACTTTCATATTTAACAGCTGCACAATCACTATAGAATAAAGCGGAGAGAAATCTCCGTTTTTTTGTTGCAATAATCGCACTATAAATTGGGTATATTAAAGGTGGAGGGTATTATGAGAGGAAATTTGAAAGTTATTTATAGTGGAATGGAATACTACGGAGGGCATCAAGATTGGCTCAAAAGTTTCGGCATCAAGAAATTTTTCCGAAATCGTGCATGCGGTCTTGCTGCTATTTCTAATGTGATTTATTATTACAGCGATGAGGAATATTGCGAAATTTTAAAGCTTGCATACGATATTGTAAAGCCGTCTCTTGCCGGCATATACAGCGCAAAAAGGCTCGAAAATGCACTGAATGAAATTGCACTTTTGTATGAAATCCCGCTCTCGACCGAAATTTTTAACCCCTATACATACGAGGGATTCAGATGGTATGTAAATGATGTAATCAATAGCGGCGGTTTTCTTATCATGCTTAATTACAACAACAGAAACAAAGATTTATCATATCACTGGGTCACAATCACAGGTGCAAACGGCGACGTTATAACGACATCAAATTGGGGCTCGAAGCTAAAATACAGTTTACGTGAAATTTGGAGCATGAGAGGACTCATGCTTAAACTTATAAAAGTGAATTTAGACCAAAATTAATTTAAGATTTCAAATAAAAAAGGTAAGCCTTTTAGCTTACCATTGTTGTGTGTCTTATTTTCCATTGACGGAGTTTTATAAATACCCAGAATCCATAAATTCCAAGTGTAATGATTGTTAAAATCCACCATTTAATCCAATTTCCGAAAAGTCCCATTGCCGTTCCGTTGAACTCAAGTTTATGACCGTCGATGTATGTGTTGTTGATTTGCCACTTGTATATAAGGCAAACAGTCCACGGATACATTATTCCAAAAGTTATAACTGTCAAAATTGTTCCGACTATGATTCTTAGAGCATAGTCCAAAAGCCCACCTTTAAAATCTGACATAATAAATCCCCCTTTGTAATTATATTATAACACATCTTTAATAAATATTGAAAGGAAATATCATGAGTAAAATTGATGAATTAAAACAAATTATAGACGAGTCAAAAAATATTGTTTTTTTCGGAGGTGCCGGCGTTTCGACCGAATCAGGTATCCCGGACTTTAGAAGCAGCAACGGTGTTTTTTCAAAAGCTTTGAATTCAAACATACAGCCGGAGCAAGTCGTGAGCCACACATACTACAAAAAAATTCCGAAAGAGTTTTTCGAATTCTACTTCAACAATATGGTCTTTCCTGAAGCAAAGCCGAACGCTGCACACCTAGCACTCGCAAAGCTCGAAGCTGAAGGAAAAGTTAAAGCTGTCGTCACGCAAAACATCGACGGACTGCACCAAATTGCGGGAAGTAAAACTGTGTATGAGCTCCACGGCTCCGTTCACAGAAATTACTGTGAAAAGTGCCACAAGTTTTACAGTCTCGAAGACGCACTCAAAAAATACTACGAAGGCGGCATCCCGATTTGCGACTGTGGCGGGGTTATAAAACCGGACGTGGTGCTTTATGAGGAAGCACTTCCAAACGACATGATGTTCGGTGCAATCGACTCCATAAGTAAAGCGGACACTCTTATAATCGGCGGCACAAGCCTTGTCGTCTACCCTGCTGCAAGTTTTATAAACTACTTCAGAGGTAAACACCTTGTGGTGATAAATATGACGCCGACAATTGCCGACCGCGACGCCGATCTCGTCATCGACGAAAGAATCGGCGAAGTGTTTAAAAAAGTTATGGAATAAAAATCATTCGTAAATTTTTATTATGCTTTCAATTATTTCGCGTGATTTTTTATCCTCGATTTTTAAATAGTCTTTAAACTTTTCAGGAACTTCTTGTTCCTGAATTTTTTTTATAAAAATTTTGTCTTTAACCTCGTACAATTCGTATATATGATTTGCAATTCCGATATCTAAAATATAATACTTGGAATCGTCAAAATAAAACTCACCTTGCGGCTCTTTTAAGCTTAAAAGCCCGACGATGCCCAAATACGGCACCGAAAAAACAATTAGAATGACGACAATTGCAAAAATTATTTTCAAATACATACGCTTGAACTTACCAATCATATAGCATATTATGATTACATCAAAAATCGGAAGTAATGCAAAAATAAAAACGACAATACAGTTGTTTATGATTGGAATAAAATCTATTTTTAAAATCGTAAAATATAATAGGGCTTTTACAAAAAAGCTTGCCATTAATATAGATAGTAATTTTTTTAGAGAAAATTTTTTCATATCTCACCTCATTTATATTATATCATATCTAATTGTGCATTAATATATCGTGCTAAAATATATTGAATAGTTTTGCGTTTTATGTTATAATTAATTTATATGAAAGGAGAATACTATGATTTGTAAAAAATGTGGCCAAGAAATCCCTGCCGGTGCAAAATTTTGCACGAGTTGCGGAGAAAAAATTGAAGAGACAAGTGAATTTAAGTTTTGTCCGAAATGCGGTGAGGAGTGCAAAAAAGATGCAAAGTTCTGTACAAAGTGCGGAGCAAGCTTTGATAACAATACAAGCTTTGATAACATTGAAAACAAAATTTCAGCACCTGCCAATAAACCGGCAAACAATAAAATCCTTCAATTTGTAGCACTTGGAGTTGCAGGACTTCTTCTAATATTTATACTATTTAAATTGGGCTCCTGTATATTTGGTGGCGGAAAACTTTCTGAATCAAAAGCGGAAGACATAGTTGAAGAATTTGTTGATGCACTTTTTGATTTTGATTTAAAGAAAATGGCAAAGTATACAGTTTACGACTCAGAATCTCTCGAGCAAATTCTTGATAAGGGAGATATGAGAGAGGTCAAAGCATTGAAAAATTTGAAAGACAGCATGGGTGATCTGGATTATGACATCGAAATAGTTCCGGGAACACTACAATTCTCCGACGACAAAAAAGAAGCATGGGCAGACTTTGAAATGAAGATAAAATACAAAATGATGGGCGAAGAATATAAAGATTCCGATGTATCGACAATAAGATTCATTAAAAAGAACAACAAATGGCTCATCTCGCTGTTTGAAAATATGTTTTAAAACTTACCGCATGTTGAGAGCGTGGTATTGATGTCAAGGGTCGAAAGAAAATAGCCGTGAAAGCCTGGGATGACAGCGGTTTTCGGACAATCGTCCGAATTTGGTACAGGGAAGAGAAAACAGTAAACTTGAATTGGGTGTACTGAATAAATTTTTATATTTTTGTCATACTTATATCAAAAGAGGTTATTATGATTATTTTGAAAACAGAGAGGCTTATACTTCGCAACGTCGAATTGAAAGATGCGGTAGAGATGAAAGACTATCGAAATAATGCAATTTGTTCAAAATATCAACGTGGACAAACAAAAGATATGGATGGGATTAAAGCTCTGATTAAAAAATATCAATTCGAGATACTATCCGCAGATAAACCGTTTATTATGACTGTTGCGTTAAAAGCGACGGACGAAATGATCGGTGAGATTGTTGTGCTTCCTAATAAAGGGACATTTTCTTTGGGTTACACGATTTCCTACAAGCATCACAGAATGGGGTATGCTTTTGAATCGCTTTCCGCTTTGATGGATTATTTGCATTGCCTATACCCTTTAATGGGTTTTATCTGCTTCACTGAAATAGAGAATTATCCGAGCAGGCTACTCCTTCAAAAACTTGGATATAGGGATTTGGGGTATATCGAATCAAAAGAATCTGAGGTTTTTGGCAAGTGGTTAACAGAATCAACAGAAAAGGAAATACGTCTTGCTGTAAACCATTAAACGGAGAAGCTAATCCTTCAACTCCCACTTTTTAGGGCTTTCAATGAACTTCCGAAGACGTTGACATACATTCTCCGACATCATTTCCGGTGCCGGTTTCCCTCGCACAAGTAGGGCGAAGCTGCTATTCTTGATGTACCGTTATCATCAGAGTAGTCTTAATACACATGGAGACGGTAGCACTGCTTGTACGAGTTGCTAAGTAGTGTAGTAGAAGCAGATGTACGTCCTATGCAAGGCACGCCCAAGAAAACGAGCAAGGTGAAGTTTGATTGGCTGCGTGCTACTGCAAGTATAGATGTGCTCTCAATAACAAGACTAAAAGTTATCGTGAGTAGATGACACTCCCGCGCGACAGCTGTCCAAGAGCTAGGAGCAAAGCGACATGGCGATTGGAGACAGCGAACCGGGGAGTGCGTAGTATTGATGTCAAAAGTGCAGAGTCTAAAGGCTATAAAAATCTCGAAATCTAAGACATCGGAGAGTTTAAGTAGATGAGTTTGATTTCAGTATTCTTCTTGTTATTGTTTTATTAGAAGTCATACATCAAGAAATTGTAGTATGGTTGAGTTTACAAAATCACAGCGGACAGGTGCAGTTGATGGGATAGATGTAAAAATTTATATATTGTAAAAACAATAATTATGCTTTTAAAATACTTAAGAAATAGAAATTGATAAACGTTGGCAAAATAATATGGAGTATTCATATGAGTAAGAAATACAATGATGTGAGAATAAATTCAATTGAAAGAAATATGAAGAATAATCCTTTAGAATATTTGGATTATATTAGCAAAAATAAAAATGAGGAAGAAATACTAAAAGTTTTAAAATACTCGGGTTTTTTTGTTACAGATAGAAATGAAACATTATTTAGTAATGATACTAAACGAATAATAAAAAATTGGGTTAAAGATAATGTTCATATTTAGACTTGGTGGAAAGGTTTAATGATCAAATATCTATGAATTTAGATAAATTAAGTGAAGCTTCATCTGAGTATGAGCAAGAACAATATTTAGTTTCTAGCGAAAATATCATTTCAGGATTAGGAACATTGCTTAGAGATGGATTTAAAAATAACAAGTCGACGTGTTTTCAAAATACTGATGATAAAAATTTAAATGATATCCTAGTTTTAATTCAGTTACTCAATTTAGTAAATGATATAATTGTTAATTGGATGTTCGGAGATGTGGAAGTAAATATTGGATTATTTAATAAATTATATATTAGAGAAAATCATGGAATAATTACGGATAGAATATTTTCATTTTTAGAGTACTATAATTTAAATAATGCTAAAAATTTGAAAGATTTTGATAATGAAAATGACATAATTAAATATTCGAATTCCTTTAGAGAAAAATTAAAAGAATTCTTTTATAGCGAAGACTTAACTGAAGAATACCTAGACATAAAACTGCAAAGATGGGTTTCCATCTACACTTATTTCTATAAACTAGCTATTAATGAGAAAAACGTACTAAAAATAGAAATAGAAAAATTAAAAAATGATTTACTTCAAAATAAATTTAGTGAAGCTGAAATAGAGGTTATTTTTAAGCATCTGGTATTTGGTCAAAGCAAAAATGATTTATTCTCATCATTTTTAATTGAATACAACAATTTTATACTTTTACTTCCGTCATTAATAAAAATGATTGAACCACTAAAAAGTGTAATGGTTCTTTTTACTAATAATAATGAAATATCGAAAAAGGGTTCAAAATATGAAGAAAACATACATAATTTATTATTGAGATACAATCTTAGCGCAATTAAGAATGTTAAAACAAGTAGTAATGGCGAGAGTTACGAATTAGATATTTTACTATATATAGATGATACACTGTTTGTCATTGAGTGCAAAACGCAATTTCAACATGATAATGTAAGAGGATATTGTCGCAATATTCAGGAATTAGACTATTACATTGAGAAATTCAAACGTAATTTAAAATATTTTACCGAGAATGAAAATGGTAAGAAAAGCATCAATTCAAAGCTTAAGGCTATTAAATGCATAGAAGAATAGAAAGGTACTGTAAACAAGAAGATAAATTTAATAGTATAAAATAATTTACTTGAATAGTTCTTAAGATATATTTTCACAAACAGACTCGGATTCATTAAAACATGTCTCAAAAAGTATTCTATGTATGGGACATTATAGTCTGATACTATTTAACGATAACCTTATGCTATCGTTAAATAGTTCATGGATATGTTCCTACATACGATCGTAGCTACTTGACATACTTAGTGTTCACTCGCTTCAATATGTGTATACATGTTGCGGTTTTTATTTTTAAATTTGCCCGAACTGTTTTGGGTATATATACCTATGGAGGGATTTTATGCATTATTTTTGGATTGTTTTTCCGGCAATTTTGCCGATTTCTATGATTATCAGAGGGGTACTAGCTTTCAGGTGCAGATTAAATAAAGAACTTTATGGGACTACAAATAAAAATGGTTTTGAAAAAGTGAGTGAGTTTACGCTGCCGACGGAGCTTCACAACAAGAAAAATATCGAGATTTCAAAATTGCTTTGCGGATATTGGACTCTCGTCATCGGACTCATACTTTTTGTGTGCTGGCTGATTTTCGCATATGTGTACGTTTTCAATGTGCAAACGACTTCAAAACTTTCAATTGTAAGTTTGGTTTTGTATGTTGTGGAAATGATTATTAACGCAATTATTGTTAAACGCACAGCTCCGCACTTGGAGTAGTTTGGAGAGTTTATGAAGACAGAATATATAAAAAAATTACTTATAGCACTTGAAGAAGAGATTATTTTAAACGAAAGCGAAATTTCCCGGGCACTTTTTTTAGACCTCGGAAAGTCACGAGAAGAAGCAATTATGACGGAGACGGGCATGGTTTTAAAAGAACTGCGCTCGATGATTAAAAATTTAAAGAGTTACAGAAAACCGAAGCGAGTCAGAAATACAATTTTAAATTTCAGAAGTAAGAGTTTTATTTATCCTGAGCCTTGGGGTCACGTTTTAATCGTTTCACCTTGGAACTATCCTTTTAATCTCTCGATGATTCCTTTAATCGGTGCAATTGCCGCCGGAAACACGGTCACTTTAAAAACTTCATCTAAGTCCATAAACACGTCACGTGTGATAAAAAAGATTGTGGAAAATGTTTTTCCGAATTATATTTGTCGTGTGATTTTCGGTGGAAACTCGAACGAGGAAGTTTTGGAGACAAAGTTTGATTATATTTTTTTCACGGGCGGACTTGAAACCGGCCGACTTTTTTATGAGAAGGCGGCGCGCGATATGGTTCCCGTGACGCTTGAGCTAGGCGGAAAAAGTCCCGCATTTGTGCTCGATTCGGCGGATCTCGATTTGACCGCAAGACGCATCGCATTCGGCAAGTTTTTAAACGCCGGACAGACTTGTGTCGCTGTCGATTACTGCATGTGTCCTCGAGGAATGGAGCGGGAACTTAGACTTAATATTTTAAATTATATACGTGATTTTTACGGAGATAATCCGATAATTTCACGAAATCTCGGAAAGATTATTTCAAAAAATGATTACACCAGACTTGTTGAAACTCTCGAAAAAGAAGATGTGAAGTTTAAAAGAGACGACAGAAAACTAAAAATTGAGCCGACGGTTGTTATAACCGATCTCAATTCTTCGCTTATGAGCCGTGAAATTTTCGGTCCGATTCTTCCGATCATTCCATACGACTACAAAGAAAAAGCACTCGAATATATAGAAAATCAAAAAACACCGCTCGCGTTTTATATTTTCGGCTCCGAAAAAGAGGCGATGGAGATTGCAGGTCGTATGAAGTTCGGCGGTGCATCGATAAACGACACTATGAGCCACATGGTCGGCGAACTTCCTTTCGGAGGAATGGGCGAGTCAGGCATCGGAGCATATCACGGGGAATATACTTTTAAAACATTTGTGCACAAAAAAAGTGTACTCGTGAAAAAGAAATGGCCTGATTTTAAAATGAGATATCCCGGAAAAGCAAGTGCCGAACTTCTTAAGAAACTTTTTAGAATAAAATAATGATTTTAAGTTGCACTCCTATGTTATTTTTATGAAATTTGTGTTATAATAACATAGGAGGGATTTTTATGGAAAGAAAATATCTTGCAATAGATTTAAAATCATTCTACGCATCGGTCGAATGCGTCGAAAGGGGACTCGATCCTCTAAAGACAAATCTTGTAGTTGCGGATGAATCGAGAACTTCAAAAACAATCTGTCTTGCGGTTTCTCCGTCTCTTAAAAGTCTCGGCGTACCGGGAAGGCCGCGTCTTTTTGAAGTTATTCACGATGTAAATGAAATAAATAAAAATCGAAGATACAAGCTTCAAAGGGAATTCACCGGCTCTTCGATTTTTATTGACGAACTCAATAAAAATCCGGAACTGAAACTCGACTATATAGTCGCTCCTCCAAGAATGTCGAAATACATTCACGCTTCCACCGAGATTTATAAAGTGTACTTAAAATGGGTTAAACCCGAAGATATCCACGTCTATTCAATCGACGAGGTATTCATAGACATAACCGACTATCTGAAGCTCTATAACGCAGATGCGGAGACGATTATATCGAAAATTATTTTGGATATTTATAACACGACGGGCATTACGGCTACCGGCGGTGTAGGCACGAATCTTTATCTTGCGAAAATTGCTATGGATATTTTGGCAAAACACAGAAAAGCAAATGAGCATGGAGTGCGCATTGCGATTTTAGACGAAATGAGTTATCGCAGAGCCCTTTGGGGGCACATGCCGCTCACCGATTTTTGGCGTTTGGGAAAAGGATATAGCCGCCGCCTTCAAAAATTTGGCCTCTTCACCATGGGCGATATCGCACGCTTCTCTATCGACAATGCAGACAAGCTCTACAAGGAATTCGGTGTAAATGCAGAGCTTTTAATCGACCACGCTTGGGGCTATGAGCCGTGCAGAATTTCAGATATAAAAGCATACAAGCCTGAAAAAAGAAGCGTTTCGAGTGGTCAAGTTCTGCCGGAGCCGACAGTTTTTAACGATGCTCTAACTATTATAAAGGAAATGGCGGAGGCGATGTCATACGATCTTGTTTCCGAAAATCTTGTCACAAAAAAACTGTCCCTCACAGTGCAATATGACACAATAAATCTCGAAAAACATGGACAAATTTATACCGGCGAGAGAAAGATAGATTCCTACGGAAGAATGGCGCCGAAGGATTCACACGGCACCATAAACCTCGACTTTAATACTTCTTCAACAAGGATTTTGCGTGAAAAAACTGAGGAACTATTTAGAAAAATCGTCGACTCCACTCTATATATAAGAAAAATGTATCTCGTTGCGATTGACGTTATAAAAAAAGGGAGTGCCGATGATTCCGGCATTATAAATCAGCTAAGTCTTTTCAATGCATTTGAGAAAAAGGACACCTTGCTCGATGAAAGACTGGAAAAAGAAGAAAAAGTTCAAAAGGCGATGCTTGAGATAAAGAGAAAATATGGAAAAAACTCTGTGCTTAAAGGTATGAATCTGCTCGAAGGTGCAAGACAGATGGAAAGAAACTGTGAAATCGGAGGACACAGGTCATGATGGAAAATTATAGCGACATAATTAATCTAAGTCGCCCTGAATCAAAAAATAGGAATCACATGTCCATATTAAATCGTGCTGCACAATTTGCACCATTCGCCGCACTCACGGGCTACGCCGCTGCGGTTTCAGAAACCGGTCGACTCACCGAAAAGAAACATGAACTCTCAAGCGATGAAATTACAATAATTGAGCGCAGAATAAATTTTTTAATTGAAAATGGAATAAATGAAAAAATACAAATAAAATATTTTAAAAAAGACGAAAGAAAATCAGGTGGGGAATATTTGGAAATAGAAGACTCATTCAAAAAATTTGACGATTTAAATTTGGTTTTAACTCTCGAGTCGGGGCTTCAAATAAATTTCGAAGACTTATACTATATAGGTCCTGAAGAAATTTTTGAAGGAGAGTTGAAAAATTAATCGGATTTCATTTCTAATTACAGACTATCCTTTTTAAGGATAGTTTTTTGTATAATTTAATACTCTAAAGAGAAAACAAATAATATTGAAAAAGCTTGCCCTTTACCGTCGCCTCTGCTATAATTAAAGTGAACAATAATTATTAAGGAGGATTTACAGAATGAAAAAGAAAATTTCATTACTATTGGCAATTTTAATGCTAATGACAATTGTTCCTGCAGCTTTTGCTGAAGAAAAAACTGTTGATGCAGTTAAAACAAGTCAGAAGATTACTCTTGATGGTGAAGAAGTTCAAATAGGTTCTTATTTGATTGAAGGGAAAAACTATCTTAAACTTCGTGATGTTGCGGCCATTATGAATGGTAAAAAATCACAATTCAGTGTTGGATATGACAAAGAAAATAATTTAGTTTCAGTGGAACTTTCAAAACCTTATGACAAAATCGAAGGCGATCTCGAAGAAATTAAAATTAATAATGCAAAGGCAATGCTTAGAGATATGAAGATTTCTTTAAATGGCGAAGAGAAATCTGTAAAATCCGCACTTATTAACTCCAACAACTATATGCAACTCAGAGATTTAGGGAATTTAGTAGGCTTCGGTGTCGGTTTTGACAAAGAAACAAGAACCGTTATTTTAAAAAGTGACGGAAAAGTGGAAGGAAACACAGAAGAACCTAAAGCTCCTGTCGATGACAGCAAAGAAAAATTGAATTTTACAGATGAACAAATGGCAGAGTTTGCTATCATTCCTATACCGGATGAATCAATCAAAAAATATGGTAATAATTCTGAAGATATAAGCTTGATGATGGCCGCTTTCTACACATATGCTTTTGGGTGGTCATCCGAAATCGATAGTGCCCCTGATTTCTTAGCACGTATCGGGATAAAGATCACAAAAGATGATGCTGTTGCATTTAAAAATAAAATGCTGGAGCAAGCAAAAAAACAAAATCTAGATATAAAGAGCGGATATACGGTCATATACAATTACGATTTCAGACCGGTAACAGTATTGATGAGACATAATCATGCAATTTCAAGTTTAACTTATTCTAAAGACAAAAAAGCAATTATCGGTATAGTTATACCTAGAAAAGACAAATAAATTTTACGACTTAAAAAGAGGCTTATTAACAAGCCTCTTTTTTATACATAAATTTGAAATGCCACTAGCAATTAACTTTCTCTAACTAAACAAAATACCCCTTCGTCATTTTTACCGGCAAAGAGGGTATTCTTACATAATTATTTATAAATGAACCAAACGAGTACATATCCCACAAAAACTGCCGAAAGCGTGAACGGCACGCTCATTTTCATAAACTCTTTATTTGAAACGGTGTATCCGTTTTCTCGAAGTATTCCCAATGAAGCGATGTTTGCAGAAGCTCCTATTGGTGTTATGTTTCCACCGAGCGTTGCACCGCTTAAAAGTCCAAAGTAAAAAACCGTCATATCAAATGGCACGTGTGTCGAGATTACAGAAAGCACAGGAAGCATAGTTGCAATATACGGAATATTATCGACAAATGCACTTATTAAAACGCTTCCCCAAACAAGTGCCGTGTATAATAGAAATGGCTTGTCGGAAAGCTTTATAAAAAGTTTTGCTACTTCATCAATAACACCTGCATTTTCAATACCTGAAATTATTATAAATAATCCCGCAAGAAGTGCGAGTGTGTTGTAGTCTATTTCCGCAATCACCGTCTTTAAAATCGATGTGCTTTTGTATCTTATGAGATAGTAAAGCACGCCTACAATCGCAAGAGAAACACAGATAAGTCCATTTAAAATCGAAATTTTTTTCTCTGCCGGAATAAATGAAGCCACAATTAGCAGAGCAAGCATTGCAATCAAAAGATATGTCGGAACCATGTCTTTAACTTTTGTCACTTCAATTTTGTCAACCTTGCCTTTGAGTTTTCGTACAGCAAGATAAATAAATAATGTCGACACAATAGCTGAAATTTGAACTATAAAAAACATCCCCATTTTTCCGTTGTATACAAAGAAGTCAAAAAAAGTCATGTTGAGGGCACTGCCGAGGAGGATTGATGAAGTATCCCCTACAAGAGTTGCTGCTCCTTGAAGATTGGATGCAATTGAGATGGCAATGATCATTTTTACCGGTGAAATATTAAGTTTTTTAGAGAGACTTATCGCAACCGGTGCAATCATAAGAACCGTTGCCACATTGTCGATAAATGCGCTCACAACGCCCGCAAAGAGTGATAAAACTATGATTATGAGTCTTATGTCTTTGAAACTGTTTATGATTAAATCAGCGAGCTTTGTCGGCATTAAGCTGTCTGAAAATAGTGATACAAGCCCCATTGTTCCCGCAATCATAAGTAGAACGTTAAAATCTATAACGCTGAAAACTGTTTTTATAGGCACGATGTTTAAAATTATAAAAATAAGAGCACTGATTCCCACAACTATAGGTCTGTGATTTACAAATTTTATCATAAATATATATGTTAATAGAAATAGTACACTTGCAACAATTAAATTATCCATAACTTCCTCCGTATATATGTATTATATATGGCTCTTTGTCAACAATGGGGGAGGCTTGAATAAAAACAAGCCTCTCTTTCATTTAAAAATACACATTATCAGTAAAACATAACTACTAAAAATAACTC
>QWCE01001360.1_pt1 | contig 40354 bp, 37 predicted proteins | sample 1972531 | NCBI WGS metagenome assembly QWCE01 (sample SAMN09866716, study PRJNA288562) | Human gut metagenome isolate term4_stool, whole genome shotgun sequencing... | reverse complement strand
TTTATTTTTATTTCATAAGCAATACCTTTTGGTTCATAATATTTTTTCCCCTTAAAATTATCTGGCATATATTTTTGATCAACATATGACCCATCATAATCATGAGGATACAAATATTTTTCATCAGTTTCATTTTGTGGATTTCTTTTATCTCTTATAAATTTTGGTATATCAATGTTATTTGATTTTCTTACATCTTCCATAGCCTTATTTATTCCAAGATAAGATGCATTTGATTTTGGAGAACTAGCAAGATATGTGACTGTCTGCGCAAGAATTATTCTAGCTTCAGGCATACCTACTGCGTTTATATTATTAAAACAAGCTGATGCAATTACCATGGCTTGTGGATTTGCATTTCCAACATCTTCTGATGCAAAAATAATAAGTCTTCTGGCAATAAATTTTATATCTTCTCCACCTTCAAGCATTTTGGCAAGATATATTAAAGCAGCATCAGGATCAGATCCTCTCATTGATTTTATAAAAGCTGATATGGTGTCATAGTGTTCGTTATTGTTTTTATCATATTTAACATTTTTAATTAGGAGAGAATTTTTTATAACGTCTTCATCAATTAAAATTTTACCATTGACTTCATCAGTTGAAAGAACTGCTATCTCCAAACTATTTAAAAGATATCTTCCATCACCATTTGAATTCTTTATTAAAATTTTTTTTGCAGAATCTGTAACTTCTATATTTTTATTTCCAAAAGCTCTTTCCCTATCACTTAATACTTTATTTAACATTTCTTCTAGATCTTTATCTTCAAGTGGCAATAAATTTATTATTTGCATTCTCGAAAGAAGAGCTCTATTAACTTCAAAATAAGGATTTTCTGTTGTGGCACCTATTAAACTTATTATTCCTCTTTCAACAAAGGGCAGTAGTGCATCTTGTTGTGTCTTGTTAAATCTGTGAATTTCATCAATAAAAACAATAGTAGACACATTGTCAAACTTCATTGAATTTTCAGCTTTTGCTAGAACTTCTCGAAGTTCTTTTAAATTTGATGTTACTGCTGATAATTTCACAAAATTTTTATTTGTACTTCTCGCAATAATTTCTGCTAGAGTTGTCTTTCCAACACCTGGTGGACCGTAAAATAATACAGAAGTCAATCTATCACTTTTTATAAGTCTAGAAAGATATTTGTCCTCACCAATTATGTGATTTTGTCCAAAAAATTCCTGAAGATTTCTTGGTCTCATCCTATCAGCAAGAGGGGCTTTACTCTCTAAATTTTTTTGCATACTAAGTTCAAATAAATCCATATTAATTCTTCTTTTTCACAAAATTTTCTAACTCATCAACAAAAGATTGTAAATCTTTAAATTCTCTATAAACTGACGCAAATCTAACATAAGAAACTTCGTCTAAATCTTTTAATTCATCCATAACCATTTCGCCAATTTCAAGAGAACTAACTTCTTTTTTCATAGAATTTTCAATTTTCTTTTCTATATTATTTACAGCTTCTTCAATATCTGCGGCAGAAACAGGTCTTTTTTCACAAGATTTTATCATACCTCTTATTATTTTTTCTCTATCAAAAGCCTGTCTATTTCCATCCTTTTTTATTACCATAATTGGCGATTGTTCAATTTTTTCATAAGTTGTAAATCTTTTATTACAATTTAAACACTCACGTCTTCTTCTTATTGTACTTCCTTCATCAGTTGGTCTTGTGTCTAAAACTTTTGAATCATTGTATCCACAAAATGGGCATTTCATAAATTTCACCTCATTTAAATAAGGCCCTTATAGGACCATTTAAATAATAATATCACTTAAATTTTTATTAATCAATTGTATGTAAATATAAAAAAAGCCAAGCCCTGAGGCTCAGCTAATTTTTTTAAATATGTTTTATGCAATGCTTTGTGCAATATTTAAGAATATTGTAATAAATACTGAGTTTGTAATATCAATTGCAAAAGCTCCTACCATTGGCAATATGAAGTATGCTTTTGGAGATGGACCAAATCTTTCAGTGATTGAGTCCATGTTTGCAAGTGCGTTATAAGTTGCTCCCATACCAAATCCACACATACCACCAGATAAAACTGCTGCATCATAATTTCTACCCATAGCCCAGAATGTTACAAAGTAAGCAAATAGGGCCATAAATATTGTTTGTGCAAATAGGATTACAAGCATTGGTCCAGCAACATCTTTAAGATCAATTAAGTTAATGTCAATTAGTGCCATTACTAGGAATACATTTAGTCCAACGTCACCACAGATTGAGTTTGCTCTTTGGTTAACCATAAGAGATCCTTGTTTACCAATTGTATTAACAAAGATTCCCGCAATAATCATTGAAGTAACATAAGCTGGTAAATTTAATTCTTTGCCCATAATTGATACGTGAGTTCTGATAAATTCTTGTAGAATTGAACCAAAACCAATTGAAACGAAAATAAGTCCAAGAACTTTAATAAAGTCACCTGCTTCAAGAGGAACTACTTTTTCATAGCCTTCTCCTGCATTATTTTCTTCAAGATTTTCTAAAACATCATCATAATTTGATGATTTACTAACATTTCCTGAAAGATTTTTCTTTCTGATAAGAGTTGAGCCAATAGGACCGCCAATTAATGATCCCATAATAACTCCAAATGTTGCAGCTGCAAGTCCAAATGTCTTAGCATTATCAAGACCTAGGTTAGCAAAAGTACCTCCCCAAGCTCCAGCTGAACCGTGTCCACCTACCATTGTAACTGAACCACATATTAGACCTAGAAGTGGATTTTGGTTTAATATCTTAGCTAGCACAAGTCCTATTGTATCTTGACCTATAACTAATATTGCTGAAATTAGCCAGAATATTAAAAATCCTTTTCCTCCCTTTTTCAAAGTGTCTAAATCTGCACCTACACCAATAGCAGTGAAAAATACCATCATAAATGGATTTTGTAGTGCTTGATCAAATTCGAATGTTGCAATTCCACCTATTTCTAGTAAAAACCTAATAATTGCAAATAAAAATCCGCCAATTACTGGAGCTGGAACGCAAAACTTTTGGAAAAAATTGACTTTATGTCTTAAAAATTTTCCTATGTAATAAACTACGATTGCAAATCCTACCGTTTGCATTAAATTAAATGATATGTTCATTTTTTTATTCCCCCTTTTTTCTCACGTGTTCCATTATAACAAAAAAATTGTTAAATAAAAAACATTTTTTGTTTTTTCATCTTTTGTTTAATTTTTATATATATATAATGGCTTATTCTAAAATTTACCACTAAAATATTACTTTTAGTAAAATGACTTTTTGCTTTTATTTCTGGATAAATTTGATTATTTTGTTTAATAATAAATTTAATCTTAAATATATTTTATTTTAATAAAGATTTATAAAACGGTTTTCATACTAAATTTTTGTATTTTTATATATATTTTAACTACTATAAAATTCAAACAAAAAAAAAGGACATTGTTTCCAATGTCCACTAATATTATATTATGAATTTTAAGATTATTTTCTGTTAATTCTCAAGAAAGAAGGGATTTTAAGTTCTCCATTATCTTCTTCATCATCTCCGCCAATTGTTCCAATGGGAGTTCCTGGCATTTCTGCTTTGTTTTCTTTTTTATCTTTTTTGTCGTCTTTATATTGATCAAATTCAGTTGCAATAACTGTAATTTTAACTTCATCTTTAAGTGATTCGTCAATTCCTGCACCAAAGATAATATTTGCATCTTCAGATACGCAGTCTCTAATTAAATCAGCTGCTTCATTAACTTCAAAGATACCAAGATCTGATCCTGCTGTAATGTTAAGAAGAACAGATTTTGCCCCTTCAATAGATGTTTCTAGTAGAGGAGAGTTTATTGCAAGTCTAGCTGCTTCTGTAGCTCTATCATCACCAGATGCACGTCCTATACCCATGTGAGCAACGCCCTTATCATACATAATTGTCTTAACGTCGGCAAAGTCAAGATTAATAAGATTTGGTACAGAAATTAAATCAGATATGCCTTGGATACCTTGTTTTAATATGTCATCTGCCATTTCAAAGGCTTGTGAGAAGCTTGTCTTTTTATCTGCAATGCTTAGAAGTCTGTCATTTGGAATTATAACTAATGTATCAACCTTTCCTTTAAGAGCATTTATACCTATTTCAGCAGATTTTGCTCTCTTTCTTCCTTCAAATGTGAAAGGTTTTGTAACAACGCCGACAGTAAGTAGGCCTAATTCTTTTGCTACATCTGCAATAACAGGAGCTGCACCAGTACCAGTACCTCCACCCATACCAGCAGTGATAAATACCATATCTGCTCCATCAAGTGCTTCTCTAATTTCATCTAAAGATTCTTCAGCAGCTTGTTCACCAATTTCAGGGTTTGCACCTGCTCCAAGTCCCTTAGTAATTTTTTCTCCAAGTTGCACTTTAGTTTCAGCATTTGAATTTTTTAGTGCTTGTCTATCAGTGTTAAATACTAAAAATTCTACGCCTTTAACACCTGCGTCAATCATTCTATTAACAGCGTTGTTTCCGCCGCCGCCAACGCCAACTACTTTAATCTTGGCAAAATCGTCTTGGTCCATATCGAATTCCAACATAAACATCCTCCTCATATACTAATTAATTTTTTTTATATTCATTACTATCATTTTATAGAAAGACTGCTAAATAGTCAATATATAAAGGTCAAATGAAGTCTTTAATTTGAATTATCGTCTTTTCTATTAACTTCTTTATAAGTTTTTTCATTATCTGAATCTCTTATTATTCTCTTGCTTTTATTTTTATCTTTATTCTTGTTATCTTCATTTTCCCCATCTGTTATTAAAATTGGGCTCTCGCCTTTTTCCATTTGAACAATAATAGCATTTTTATTTGTATCTTTAATATCTTCTAAAATCAAAGAAAGCATTTTTAATTTGTATTCAATGTTGCTATAAGATCCAAATTCAATTTTTACTCCGTCTACTGTAGTAAAAGTTGCAATCGAATCTAAAAGTTCAATATCTCTAATATTTCCATGAAGAGAATATTCATCTTTTCTAAGTTCTAACAAAAGATTTCTTTTTTCTTCATTATCCTTACTAGATAAGATATAGTTTCCCGCTTGAGGATTATCCACAGTAAATCCATATAAATTAACAAGATTATCTCTTTTCTTATCAGAACTTTCTAAGATTCTAAAATTATCATCTACCAATAGATAATCACTGGCTTCCATTTGATAATAGGGACTTCTCTCTTTAACTTTAATCTTTACTTTTCCACTTAAACTGTAAGAAATCTTTGCATCTTCAATGTAAGGAATAGCCTCAAGTTTTCTCACTCTATCTTTTTTTGAAACTACAAAATACTTGCTTCCTTTTTGTAAACCTGAGACCTTTTTTATTTTAGCTTGGCTTACATTTTTATTGCCCTCAATATTTATATTTTTTACATTAAACAAATTTGAATTTTTAAGAGCAAAAACAATCAAAAAAATGAAGGAAAAAAATATAAAAAACCTGCTAAAGATTCTTAAGTATCTTCTCTTTTTATTCAGTTTTCTTTTTTTCTTTTCCAACTTTTTCATAAAATCACTTTAAAATAATATCAACTATTTTTGAAACAGCATCTGGACTGGCAAGTTTTTTTGAATTATCTGCCATCTTGTTTCTCTCATCATCATTATCAAGAATTTCTTCTATTTCTTTTAATAAAGTTTCTCCATTTAGATCTTTTTCTTCTATAACTGCACTGGCGCCCATGTTGCTATAACTCATTGCATTGTAGTATTGATGATTACCTGCAGTATAAGCCTTTGGAATTAGTATTGATGCTATACCAAGAGCAGAAATTTCAGCAAGAGTCATGGCTGATGATGAAGCTATAACTAAATCAGCACTTGATAAATAATCATAGACCTTGTGGGTGTAATCTAAAATTTCAACATTATCAGGAATATTTTCTACTTTTTCCATGAAATAATCATAATGATCTCTTCCTGTCACGTGTGTGAGCTTAAAGGTAAGGTCATTTTTATTATTTAAAATTTCAAGAATTGCGTCATTAGTAGATTCTTGACCACCAGATCCACCAAAAGAAAAAACAAATTTTTCGTTATCTTTTATATTTAATTTCTCTCTAGATTTTTTTCTGTCAATGTGAGAGAAAACATCTCTAATAGGATTTCCAGTAAAGATAATATTTTCATTGTCTAAATATTTTTTTGCTTCCATAAAATTTATAAAAACATAGTCTGCTTTTTTAGCTAATATTTTATTTGTTTTTCCAGGATAAGCATTTTGCTCTTGAACTGCTGTCTTTATTTTCTTTTGTTGAGCCTTAAATACAATAGGTGCACAGACATAGCCACCTGTTCCTATGACAATATCTGGTTTAAAATCATTAATTATTTTGTTACACTCTCTCAAACCCTTCATTAGATTAAAAAAAGTTATAACTGTGTCCTTATTTAATTTTTTTCTCGGAAGTCCAGAAATATCTATTCCCTTAAATTCGAAATTATATTTGTTGGCCAATTCTTCTTCTAGAGAATCTTTTTTACCAACATAAAGTATATCTGCTTCCTTATCTTGTTTTTTTATTTCTTCTCCAATGGCAAGTGCTGGATAAATATGTCCTCCAGTACCTCCACCAGATAAAATGTATCTCATATAGTGCCTTCTTTCGAAATTTTTAATAAAATTGCTGTGGATACAATTGCCATTACAAGTGCTGTACCCCCATAAGATATAAAGGGTAAAGTTATACCAGTTACTGGTAGAAGTTTTGCACAAACACCCATATTAAAAAAAGCTTGAATTCCAATATAAGTAGTCATCCCAATAGCTGTAAATTTATCAAAATAATTTGTAGCCTTAAAAGCAATCATGTATCCTCTGTAAATATATATAATAAATAATAATATTACTATAAAAGTTCCAATAAATCCAAATTCTTCAGCTATTACAGAAAAAATAAAATCAGTGTAAGCTTCTGGCAAGTTTGTATATTTTTGTCTTGATCTAAATAATCCTACTCCTGAATAACCACCAAGGGCAAAAGCGTAGAGGGACTGTCTAGCTTGGTACAATGCAGCTGATTGATAATCTGTTGAGTCTGACACAAATCCAAAAATTCTCATTAATCTAAATTTATTTTCTGGATCCTTTAGAATAACAACTATTAATGCAATACCCAAGGTAACTAAAAATAAAAATTGTTTTTTATTTATACCTGCTGCTAATAAAACTGCAAAAAGTGAAACACCTATTACTACAGCAGTTGAAAAGTCCTTTATCATTATTGGTCCAACTGAAATACCCATTATTGCAACTGCAATTAAAAAAGCTTTTTTATCTCTTAAACTATAAATATTTCTGGAAAGATATTTTGCCAAATATATAATTGAAGATAACTTCAAAATATCCGATGGTTGAAATCTTAGAATTTTTAAATCAAGCCATCTAACTTGTCCTTTTGATTTATCACCTAGAGGCGACCACAAAAGAAGGATAAAAAGTATACTCATTGGAAAAATCCAGTCAATATTTTTATAAATTACAGCTCTTGGCATTTTTATTATCAAAACAAGAGCCACGATTCCTATAATCAAAAACCCTGACTGTCTAATTAAAAAATGAAAACTATTTAAATTGTATTTTTTTGCAGTAGGAAATGATGCAGATGTAACGGCAACTAGGCCAATAATAATTAGAAATATCATGCTAAGTAAAAGCATTAAATCTATATCTTTTATTTCCTTTTTAAACTTCATCTAAACCAACTCTTTGACAAGATCTTTAAAATGTTGACCTCTTACTTCATAATCGCTATACATATCCCAAGAAGCACAAGCCGGTGAAAGAAGTACGTCATCACCTTCACAAGAAATTTTTTCTGCAAGTTCAACAGCCTTATTTAAATCTTTTGTGATATAAAATTCAAGGTCATTTTCTTTACAAGCTTTAGAAATTTTTTCTGCAGTTTCTCCAAATAATATTGCAGTTTTTATTTTATCCTTAGATTTCTCAATTAAATCATCAAAATCTGCTCCCTTATCGTAGCCACCAGCGATAAGTATTACATCTCCGTCCATAGCAGCTACAGCAACTTCAGTTGAATCTGGATTTGTTCCCTTGGAATCGTTATAATATTTAACTCCCCTTAGCTCTCTTACAAATTCAATTCTGTGTTCAACACCAGTGAAGGAAGTTATTGATTTTTTTATTATATCTAAATCGATATTTAAAAGCTTACATCCTATTATTGCAGCCATAATATTTTTTATATTGTGGTCTCCAGGAATTTTAATATCTTTTGTATCTAAAACTTCTTCGATATTTTTTCCATCATTAAAATAAATTTTTCCATCTTGGACATAAGCTCCCTTATCAGAAATTTTTTCCATAGCAAAATAATATTTCTCAGCTTTTAAATTATATTCTTTTGCCAATTCCTTGTTTTCGTAATTTAAAATGGCAAAGTCATTTTCGTCTTGGTTTTTAAATATTTTAAACTTTGCATCAACATAATTTTTTGTAGTCTTATGCCAATCCAAGTGGTCACTTGTTACATAAGTTAAAAGGGCAATATGTGGTTTAAAATCAATTGTGTCTTCCAATTGAAAAGATGAAGCTTCAATAACTAAATAATCATCGCTTTTGGCTTCTCCAGTTATCTCAAGTATTCCCCTTCCAATATTTCCAACTACATAAGTTTGAGAAACTCTTTTAAGAATATCTCCAATAATTGTAGTGGTAGTTGTCTTTCCATTTGTTCCAGTCACTGCTATTACATTTTTAGTTTTTAAATTTCTATAGCTAAGTTCTATATCTGAAATTATTTCAATATCTTTTTCTCTAGCTTTTATTAGAAGTTCGTGGAAAGGATAAATACCTGGGCTTTTAACAATTAGGTCAATTTTATCTAAATCTTCTTCTTTAAAAATAATGAAATCTTCTTCAACATTTAATTTTTGTAAGTCTTGGTTGCTGTCATAGACATAAATTTTGCAAGGAAATTCCTTTAAAAATTTTAAGGCACTTTTGCCTGTAACTCCAAAACCCATTATAAGTATATTTTTGTTTTCTAACATCTTTAATCACCTAAAATAAAATTAAGTATGAAATTATACAAAGTATAAGTTCTACTAATGAAAATACTGCAACAACTTTTTTCTCATGCCATCCCTTGTGCTCAAAATGATGGTGAAGTGGTGACATCAAGAATACCCTCTTGCCCCTTGTCTTAAAGCTAATAACTTGAATTATAACTGAAAGAGTTTCTATAAAGTAAATTCCGCCAGCAATTGGAAGAATAAGAGGCACGTTTAAAAGTAATGCAATTGCTGAAATTGCTCCTCCTAGAGCAAGAGATCCCGTATCTCCCATAAATACTTTTGCTGGATATTTATTGTAAAATAAAAATCCAATTAAGGCTCCTGCAAGAGCTAGACAGAAAAATGCAATTTCATATCTTTGAAATTTAACAGCAACAACATTAAAAAATAAAAGACAAATTATTGTAACGCTAGATGAAAGTCCATCTAAACCATCTGTCAAATTAACAGAATTAACAGTTCCAACAATTACAAAAATAATAAAAGGAACATATAAAAATCCAATTGATCTATAATCTTTTAAGAAAGGAATATATAAATCTGTTCCCATATTTTTAGAATTATATTGATAAATAATTAATATTACAGCAGTTAAAATTTGTAGCAATAACTTTTGATAAGCACGTAAGCCTAAATTTCTTTTTTTTACGACTTTAATATAATCGTCAATAAATCCTACTGCACCAAATGCCAGTGTTGAAAAAAGTATCATAAGAACTGATAATTTCAAATTAGCAGTAATCAATGTTACAAGTATTACTGATGCGAGAAAAATTAGTCCGCCAATAGTCGGCGTTCCACTTTTTACCAAGTGTGATTGTGGTCCATCTTCTCTTATACTTTGTCCTGCGTGCAATCTTTTCAAAATTGGAATCATAATTTTCCCAAAAATTAAGGAAAAAACTATTCCTAAAACTATATTAACTAAATAACTCATTGTACTATAAACCTAATTCCCTTTAATATTTTCCTTTTCTTCTTTTAAATTCTTATTTTTATTTAAATTTTTTACTTTTGATTTTTCATTTTTGATTTTATCTTTATCTTTTTCATAATTTTTAGTCTTATTGTCCATTTCATTAGAACTATTATTAGACTTGTTTTTTGAATTATTATTGGACATTTTGTTTGAATTTTCTTTTAATTCAGAATTATTTTTCTCTTCGTCCCTACGTGAATAATTAAGTGTGATACTTTCACTTCCACTTAATTTATGACCTGGTCTTGGACTTTGTGATATAAAGTCGCCATTTCCCTTGATATTATACTCTAAATTCATTGAATTTAAAATAGATTGGCTTTCTTTTCTAGTTTTTCTACTCAAATCAGGCATTATTAAAATACCACTTTCTTTATCGTTTACTGCAAGGTCTACTATAGTATCTTTTAATACATAAGATCCCGCAGATGGACTTTGATTAGTGACTACTGAATAAGGAAGAACAGTTTCTGCATTAGTATTAAACTTCAAACCTGTATTCAAAAGAATTTTTCCAGCATCTTCAAGTAGTAGACCTCCAACATCTGGAACTGATACAAATTCATCTTTTTCATCAACTTCTTCAGTTTTTTGAATTTTCATGTAGTTAAGTGATTTACTTAAAACTTCTTGAACTACTGGAGCAGCAACAGCACCGCCAAGAATTCCGCCCTTTGGATTATTTACAACTACAAGGACTGTCAATCTTGGATCATTTAGTGGAGCAACACCAACAAATGATGAGTTATATGCTTCTAGATATCCAGTAGGAGTTGCAATATTTGCCGTACCAGATTTTCCTCCAACAATGTATCCAGGAACTTGGGCACGCTTACCAGTACCACTTTCAACTACTCTTCTCATCATTGACTTCATTTTATCTGAAGTTTCTTCTGAAATAACTCTTCTTCTTAATTCTGTTCTCTTTTTTTCAATTATATTTCCATTTGCATCTACCATTTCTTTTATTAAAGTTGGTTTATTCAAATAGCCTCCATTAGAAATAGCACTGACAGCATTTACTAATTGCAGTGGAGAAACTGCTATTGAGTGACCATAGGACATTGTAGCAAGGTTAACTTTGCTTATGCTATCAGCTGAACTTGGTATAATTCCCGTTGACTCACCATATAATTCAATTCCAGTTTTTCTTCCAAATCCAAATGCTTTTATATACTTTAAAAATTTCTCCGGTCCAAGCCCTTGACCAACTTGTATCATAGTCATATTACAAGATTCTTCAATAGCTTTAGCAAGACTCTTTTTTCCCCTGCTGTGGCTTGTACAAGTTAACCTGTTATTTCCAATTACCATAGCTCCAGCACAGGAATATTGAGAATCAGGTTGAGATGTATTTTCTTCAATAGCAGCAGCTGCAGTTATAAGTTTAAAAGTAGAACCTGGTTCGTATTGATCGTTTACATTAAAGTCTCTCCAATTGTCATAGAGGATTTCCATCTTTTCTTCTTCACTTAAATCATCCCAAACTTCTTCTTGCTTTTCGTTTAAAGGCGCTCTTGGATCATTTAAATTGTAATCATCCTTAGTTGTCATTGCCAAGATTTCTCCAGTCATAGTATCTTGAACTATGATTGAAACCTTGTCAGCATCATTTTCTTTTTTTGCATTTATAGCAGCTGTTTCAGCAAATTGTTGTATATTAGAATCTATGGAAAGAACTATTGAGTACCCTTCCTTTGGTGCATAAGTTTCTTCGTCAGTTAGAGGAATTTTATTCGATGCGTTATCTTTTAAAGAAACACTTTTTCCTGATATACCTGAAAGTTCTTCATCATAAGATGCCTCAATACCATACTGACCTACATTTTCATCATTGGTAAAACCAATAATAAAGGAAGCAAGATTGTTAAAAGGATAGAGTCTTCTTGTCACATCATCAATAGACATAGCTATGAGATTAGATTTAAAATTATTTTTATTTTTCTTGTTTTCGTCAATAATTTTTGCCCTAATATTTTTTAACTCTTGAGCCTTACCACGTTCAATATTAGTAGCAAGTCTAACGACCTTATCTCCTTCCATCTTTGATCTTATTTCATCATATTCTAATCCTGTAACATCAGAAATTATTTTTGCATCTTCATCATAAAGTTTTTCTTTTCTATCTTTAAAATCACTTTCACTTTCATTCTTGTTCTCTTTTAGATAATCCATATTGTAAAAAACATTACATTTTGTAACGTTAATTGCCATTTCCTTGTTATTTCTGTCATATATAATCCCGCGATTAGAATTTATAACTTCTGTCCTAGTAAGTTGATTTAAGGCAGATATAGTCAGTTCTTCTGATTGAACAATTTGTATCCAAAGAAGTTTTCCTATTAATATTACAAATAAAAAAGCTAGAAAGATAAAAAATACAAATATGAATCTATTGGCATTCTTTGTCTTAGCCTTAAATCCATTTTTCCTATTTCTATCTCTAGCTTTATTTTTATTATTTTTCAATTAAATCCTCCTAATCTCTTGTAAAAGATCTGAGGACAGAGACAATTGGACTCAAAAATACATTATAATTAATATCTCCCAAATTTTCTTCTTCCCCTGAATCAATGTAGACTATTTGGTCTTCAGAAGGATAAACCATTCCAAGTTTATACATTGCTTCTTCTGCTATTTGAGCAGATGACTTTACAGCTTTTATATCGCCTACAAGAGTTGTTTTCGTTTTATTTAATTCTTCAATTTCAGCCTTTTGTTTTAAAATTTCTCTATCAAGACCTGCAACTTGTGAATACAAAACTAATATTGCAGCAAAAACAATAATCACAATTGCCATTGTAAAAATAAAAGGCTTATTTTGTAAAAGTCTATTCTTATATATATTATAACTTTTATTTGAAATTTTAGTTAATTTTTTTGCCATTTTACACCTCTAATTTTTCGGCAACTCGTAGTTTTGCTGAATGAGATCTATTATTTTCTTTTAACTCATATTCTGTTGCAGTAATTGGTTTTCTAGTAATAATTTTTATTTCTTTTTTCTTGTCACATGTACATATTGGCGAAGATGGAGGACATATGCAGTCTTTTTCTAAGTACTTAAAAGAATTTTTTACAATTCTGTCTTCCAAAGAATGAAATGTAATAATTGCAATCCTTCCTCCAGGATTTAATCTATTTACAAATCTTTCAATAGAATCTTTTAACACATCAAGTTCTTTATTTACTTCAATCCTTAAAGCTTGAAAAGTTCTTTTTGCAGGATGAGGTCCGTTTCTCCTAGCTCCAGCAGGAACAGCTTTTTTAATTATTTCCACTAATTCAAAAGTAGTCTCAATATTTTTTTCTCTTCTCTCATCTACAATAAATTTGGCAATCCTTGCTGCCCACTTTTCCTCTCCATAATCCTTAATAATTTTTGTAATTTCGCTTTCGCTATATGTATTTACAATATCTTTTGCAGAAATATCTAAATCAAGATCCATTCTCATATCAAGTGGAGCATCAAATCTATAGGAAAACCCTCTCTCTGGATTGTCAAATTGATAAGAAGAAACACCAATATCAAGTAATACTCCATCAATTTTATCAATTCCTAGTTCATCAAGAGCTCTTTCAAAATCAACATAATTTAAATTAAAGAACTTAACATTGTCAAAGTCAGATAATCTCTCTTTTGCTACTTCAAGAGCTTCTTTATCTTGATCTATTCCAATTAATAGACCACTGCCATCTAATTTTTTTAAAATTTCACGGCTATGTCCTGCACCGCCAAGAGTTCCGTCAAGATATATCTTTCCCTCTCTTATATTTAAAGCTTCAATTGTTTCTTTTAAAAGAACACTTTTGTGTGCAAATTCCATTATATTCCCAACTCCGACATTTTTTCTGCTAGCTCTTCATAAGATAGAGCCTCTTCTTCATTGTATTTATTCCAGTTTTCTTCAGACCAAATTTCTGCACGATTAGAAAGACCAATAATTACACATTTATCAATAAGATCTGCATAATCCCTTAAATTTTCTGCAATTAAAACTCTTCCCTGCTTATCAAGTTCACAATCAACAGCACCAGAGAAAAATGTTCTCACAAAGGATCTTACAGCCTTGTTAGTCATTGGTAGTTCCTTTAGTTTATTCTCAATCTTCTCCCATTGGTCTTTAGGGTATAAAAATAGACAGTCATCCAAACCTTTCGTCATTACAAAAACAGAAAGGTCTTCTCTAAATTTTGATGGAATTGTAACTCTTCCCTTGGGGTCAAGATTGTGTTTGAATTCACCAATTAACATTTTATTCTCCACTTTATTCCATTTTGACTATTTTTTACACCACTTTGTTCCACTTAACTTAATTTTACTACACAAAGTTGCCATATTCTAGTGTTTTAATTAGTTTTCAAAAAATAGGACTAAGGGCCCTTTTTATTCTTTTCAAATTAAAAAATGTTTTTATAAAATACAATATTTTAATATTTTTTAATAGTTTTCTAAAATTCAATGATTTTTTTATTAGAAATTTTTTGCATAAAAAAATCGACTATTTCTAGTCGATTCTAATCTTTTATTAAATTACTTTCGAGCTATAAAGTAAAAATCTGAACCCTCTCCTAATTTTGAATTAACTCCATATTCAAATCCATGAAGTTCCATAATTGTTTTTACTATATAAAGACCAAGTCCAGTCCCTATTTCAGGTCTTGTGTGATTATCACGAACTCTATAAAATCTGTCCCAAATTCCCTTTACATCATCTTCACTTATTCCAATTCCTTTGTCTATACAGTGAAACTCTGTTTTGTCTTCATCTCCACTAACAATAATTTTTATATTTTTATTAACAGGAGAATAATTTATAGCATTGTTAATTAAATTATAAATAACTCTATTGATTTTAGACCTGTCAGCCAAAATTCTAGTATCACCGCTGAAATCTGTTTCAAAAGTATAATCAGAATAATTTTGATTTATTTTAAATCTATCGAGTACCTCATTTGCAGCTTCTTTTAAATCAAAGTTTTCTTTTTTAATTTCTTCTAAGTTTGACTCAATTTTCGATAAATCCAATAGATCATTTACAAGAGCAGTTAATTTATCTGTTTCGCTAATAATAGTTTCTAAATGTTTATTTCTAAGTGTTTCATTTGGACCAGATATATCTCTAATCATTTCTCCATAGGATTTTATGACCGTTAAAGGAGTCTTTAAATCATGACTTACATTGGCTACTAAATCTTTTCTCATTTCTATAGTTTTTGTAAGTTCATTTTTTGCATAGTTTAGGGTATTGGATAAATCATCAATTTCTGTATACTCACCTTTTCTAAATTGTACTTTATAATCCCCCTTGGCTAGTTCTTTTGCAGTATTTGACATCCTAACAAGGGGCCTAGAAAGTCTTTTTGAAACAAAATATGCAGTAATGGATGCAAATATAAGTGCTAAGAAAGAAATTATTATAAGAATTCTTCTTATAACATCCACAGTGGCATCAACTGGTTTTAAAACTGAGTTAATGTAAAGATAATAATCTTCACCATCAGTCTTTCCTAAATATCCTGCATAAATTATTGATGGATCTTTTAAATTTTCATACCTAACTGTATAAATTTTATAAGTCCTATTATCTCTACTTAAAGATCCAAAAAATTTATCAAAATTTTCCCAAATCATTCTTGGTCTTTCAACAAATTCATCAAAAAGTCTAAGAGGAAAAACCCAGGCACCATTTTCATCAAGAACTTTAATTTCCAGTCCCTTTGTATTAGCGTAGTTAGATAGTTTTGTTTCAAAATCAGAAGATCTGTATTCGTTTCTAAGTTCATTACCAACCTTAGTTACTTCACGAATTTTCATAGTTTCATAAAAACTTGAAAGAAAAACGGTTTGAAAAAGCCAAATAGAAATTAAGATTAGTCCAGCAAAAAAGACAAAATACTTCCATAATTTGAAAAGGATGCTATTTTTGTCAATTTTTATTCTCCTTATTTCTTTAATTTCTTGTATCAAACTTGTATCCCACTCCTCTTACCGTAATTATAAATTTTCTATATTCTTTTATTGAATTTCTCAGCATCTTTATGTGTGTATCCACAGTACGGTCTTCTCCATAAAAATCATAACCCCATACTTGGTTCAAAAGTTTGTCACGAGAAAGAGCTATATTTTTATTTTTTACCATATAAACTAAAAGGTCGTATTCCTTAGGAGTGAGCTCAACCATTTCGTCATTTACAAATACAACCCTTCCATCTAAATCTATTTTTAAACCTTCAAATTCCATAGTATTATTTTCTTCGACTTTATTATTTCGATTTACAATAACATTTAATCTTGCCATTAATTCTTTTGGAGAAAATGGTTTTGTTACATAATCATCTATTCCAATTTCAAATCCAAATAATTTATCATACTCTTCACTTCTAGCTGATAACATAAGAACTGGAATATTTTTTATTTTTTTTATTTCTTTATATGACGAAAAACCATCTAGTCTTGGCATCATTATATCCATTACTATTACATCAAAGTCTTCTTCACGAACCTTGTCTATAGCATCAAGACCATCTGTAGCTTCAACCACTTCATGTCCTTCGAACTCTGCATAAGTCCTAATTACTTCTCTAATGCTTTTTTCATCATCCACCACTAAAATTTTAAACATCTTATCACCAACTTTATTATATTAGAAATTTGTGAATATTTAATGAAAGCTTTGTTAAGACTAACTTCTATAAAATTCTAATTTACATTTGACTTAATTATATCAGTAAGAATAATTTTTTGTTAAAAACTTTTCCATGAAAACAAAAAAAGCCTACAAGTTTACACTCGCAGACTTTAAAAATCATTTTAACTTTATAAAATACTACCGATAATTTTGCTTCCAGCAATTATTGTGCCAATGGATGAACCTAAATTTGCTAGGATAACAACTAAAAGTGCCTTTAAAAACTTATTGTGAATCCAACTTTTTATGTTAAAAATGTTATCTGGAATATTATTTACATCTTCAACTGTTGGTTTTTTTAAGCTTGCTTCAACTAAACCTGCAAACCATCCGCATGCAAGAACTGGATTTATCGAAGTAAAAGGTGCTGCAATAAAAGCTGTTAAAATGCTTAGAGGATGCGGCAAACATAAAGCTGTAAAAATTGCTGCAAAAACAGAATTAAATATGAACCAAGATTTAATTTGACTTACACCTGTATCCATATTTTGTTTAAATCCTAAGCCAATTAAAATTACAATCAAAATTGGTATAATCCATGGTAGTATTTTTCCCCAAAAAGATTTTGGAGGAACTTTATCTAGTTCAGCAAGATCTTGATCTTTAAAAATTTCTTCTTCAACACCAGGAGTATGAGCTGCTCCAAGAATTGCTATTACTTTTTTCCCTGGTGCATTTTTAATATTATATGCTAAGTACTTATCTCTTTCATGTAAAAGAGTTGCTGCAATTTGAGGATAATCTTTACCCATATCTTCAATAGCAAGTTCAAGGTTGTCTCTTTCAATTAATCTTTGTAAATCTTCTTCTGAAACTTCTTCCTCATCGTCAATTGACATTAAAGAGAAAAATAATTTAATTTTTTCAAAAAATCCCATTTTTCTCCAAATTCTCATAAAAGTAGTTTGGATGCTTCTATCTGCCAAAACTAAATTAATTCCCATTTCTTCAGAAGCCTTCATGCCTTCCATCATTTCTTGCCCAGGTTTTGTCTTTAGTTTTTTCGCAATATTTTTTTGATAAGATGAAAGTATTAAGTTGGCAATTAAAAGCGTAACTTTTTTTTCTTTTATAATATCAATAATATTTGTATTTTTCCAAGCATCAGGATTTTTTAAATTTTTATACCTTTGCTCATCAAGTTCAATGCAAATAGAGTCAGGATTTTCTTCTTTTATAGTCTCTCTAACTAAATTAACACTCTCTTGAGATACGTGAGCAGTAGGTATTAAAATTATTTCCTTGCCATTATAATCAATTCTAATTAATTGTTCCTTCATTTTTCTCCCATTTTTATAGAAGTATTTATTCTTTTTCTTCAGATATAGTGTAGGCTTCCTTATCTACACCATTGTAATAATTTGTAATCACTTTATTATCTTCTATTTTTTCTGTCATTAAAACTTTATCGCCATATTTTAATTTTTTTAAGTCATCTTCCTTAATAATATTAAATCCCTTTAAATAATTAGCTGATGAATTTAAAATATCAATACAAAGTGCATTTAAAATATCTTCCTCGTTTTCAGTCTTGGTTTTTTCTTCATTCATCTGATTTTCTTTAGAATCTATTTTTAAATTCTTCTTAGCTGAAAGATTCACAGCAAAAATATTTTCAGAAATATCAAGAAGATTATTTTCTTTGTTTAAAATATTTTCTTTTTCATCTTTTAATTTAGATGCTTTTGATGAATCATTTAATAAAATTGACTTTAGCATATAATTCTCACCATTTATTAAATAATTCACGAGTCCAAGATTTTGAAAAGATTTTATATTGTGTTTTCCAATTTCCCTATTTAAAGCATAATTATAGTTAGAATTTACAATAAAGGGCAATACAATTAAGTTTGAATTTATATCTTCATAACTTAAATCTTTGTCAATAAAATTTCCTTTTAATACTTCAAAATTATTTATTTTATCTTTAGAAATCTTGTAAGAATTATTAAAATTTAAAGTTTCAAAACCTATTAAAGAATCACCTATTTCTTTATTAAAATTTTGAATTTCTTGAGATTTATTTTTTAAAATATCTATTTTTTTTATTTCATTTTTTATTACATCAAGCTTTGAATGTTTTGAATTAATATCTTGTTTTAAAACTTTAAGTTTTTCTTCAGTTTTACTCTTTTTCTCAATTAAAGATGAATTTTCTCTTGTCAAATTAAAATATGAAGAATTCATCTTTTTCAAATTTGAAAATCCAAGAAAAGATAAGATAACACTCATTCCAATAAATATTATGGAAAAAACAAATTTTATATTTTTATTCACTCTTACCACTCTTTTCCAAGGATTTTATAATTCCATAATTTTTGTAATATTCAGTAATTTTTTCGTCAATAAAATTTTTTAAATAAACTAAATTTTCAGAAGAAAGTTCACCTGTCTTATAAGACTTTCTTTCCATTTCCTTATAAATATTTACTAGATTATTTATATCTACATAAACATCAGAAAGAGGTGCTCTATCATCATTTATAAAATTATAAATACTAGAAGAATAGATAGATGCATAGAAAACAAAGAAATTAAGTTCCTGTGATTTTTCATTGTTTTTAATTAAATAATCTGCATATCCATCTGTATCTTTTAAAAGATCATCGATTTCTAATTCATCATAAATATTTTTATGCTTATCAAGATTTTTTTCTTGGCTAAGAAGTAAAAAATCATTTACTGATCTGTCGTAATTTTCTTTCTCATAAATATTTGAATCAAAATAAGCACCGTAAGCCTTTAACCTATCTTTTATTTCTGATTTTATTTCTTTGTTTTTACTAATATATTCTTCTTTTAACTTTAAAATTTCATTAGACCTATTGGATTCAAATTGATATCCATATTTTTCATAAAACTCTTGAGATTTTAAATTAAATTCAATCTCCAAGTCTTCAATATCCTTATCAAGTTTTTGCGACTCTTTTTCAAGAGAAGATATCTCTTCTTTTAATACTTTGTTTTCTTCTATTAACTTAGATGAAAATTTTTTGTTAGCCAAAGAATATAAAAAGAAGATTATCGACAAGATAAGAACTACTATTGAAAAAATATAGAGAACTTTTTTCCAATTTTTGTTTTTCATCTCTCACCTACATTTTTTCAAGAAGAATACTAGAATCACTTATATGTCCAAATCTACTATCTACCTTTCTTAAAATTATAAAAGAAATGACAAAAGACAAAATCCCTACAATTAAAGACATTAAGTCCTTATTAATAAGCCCAATTCTATTAAAAATATAGTAGGAAATAGAAATTGATGACATAAAAAGTAGTAAAGGTAATCCGTAAACTAAAAATTTATAAGAAAGCACAGACTTGTCATTTGTCTTAATCTTAACTATATCGCCAACTTCAGCTGATATATTGTTGTTAAATTCAAAAAGTTCTTGTTCTGATTCTGTGCATTTGGCATTACAAGATTCGCAAGATTCTCCACACGCACTTTCCCTTGTAAATTCTACAAAAATTTTATTATTATTTTTAGCTTTTACAATTCCAATGCTTTCCATAAAATCACCTTTTCTTAATCTTCTATAACTTTAATATGAACTTCTTCTAATTGTTTTTCTGTAAGACCTGTTGGAGCACCAGTTAGTAGACAAGTAGCTGCTTGAGTCTTAGGAAAAGCTATTACATCTCTTATACTCTTTGCCTTAGTAAATAACATTACTAATCTGTCTAAACCATAAGCTAGACCTCCATGTGGTGGAGCTCCATATTTAAAGGCTTCAAGAAGGAAACCAAATTTTTCTTTTGCTTCTTCTTCAGATAATCCTAGAGCTTCAAACATTTTTTCTTGGACTTCAGGGTCGTTAATTCTTATACTTCCTCCACCCATTTCATCGCCATTTATTACAATGTCATAAGCTTTTGCTCTTGCATTTTCCTTATCAGATACTAATTTTTCAACATCTTCGTCTAATGGACTAGTGAAAGGATGATGCATTGCAACATATCTTCCTTCTTCCTCGTCATATTCAAAAAGAGGGAATTCTGTAATCCAAACAAGTTTATAATCGTCTTCATCAATTAAATCCATGTCTCTTGCAATTTTATTACGAAGATTTCCAAGTCCACTATAAACTACAGAGTTTTTATCAGCTAATATTAAAATTAAATCTCCTTTTTTTGCTTCAAATAAAGAAATAATTTCATTCATCTTATCTTCTGATATGAATTTTGCAATTGGAGAATCAATTTCTTCATCGACTCTTATCCAAGAAAGACCCATAGCTTTAAAATCTTTTACGAAGGATTCTAATTTTTTAACTTGTTTTTTGGAATAAAAATCACTTCCACCATCGACTTTAATTCCTCTGACACTCTTGCCTTTTTCAGTATTTCCTTCAAATACCTTAAATCCACAGTCTTTTACAATATCAGAAATATTCTTTAATTCCATTCCAAATCTTAAATCTGGCTTGTCAACTCCAAATCTATCCATAGCTTCTGAATATTTCATTCTCTTAATAGGAAGTTCTATGTCCTTATTTATAATTTCTTTAAATAAAGTTTGAAGATATTTTTCATTTAAAGACATCACATCTTCTTCAGTTACAAAACTAAGTTCCATATCAATTTGAGTAAATTCAGGTTGTCTATTTGCTCTTAAATCTTCATCTCTAAAGCACTTTGTAATTTGAATGTATCTATCCAAACCAGAAACCATTAAAAGTTGTTTCATAAGTTGTGGTGATTGAGGAAGAGCATAAAACTCACCTGGATTAACTCTACTTGGAACTAAATAATCTCTAGCCCCTTCAGGAGTTGGCTTTGTTAGCATTGGTGTTTCAACTTCAATAAATCCATTGTCATAGAAAAAGTCACGAGTGATTTTATAGATTTTTGAACGAATCATGAGATTTTTTTGCATACTTGGTTTTCTAAGATCAAGAGTTCTATATTTTAATCTCATATTTTCTGATACATTGTCATTGTCCTTGACATAAATTGGTGGAACTTCAGATTCACTTAGAATTTTAAGTTCTGTTGCTAAGACTTCAACTCTACCAGTTTCTAATTCTTCATTTATTGAAGATCTCATGCGAATAGTTCCCTTAACAGCAATAACAAATTCGCCACGAAGGTGAGATGCTTTTTCTAAAAGTTCATCTGATGAACTATCATCAAAAACAATTTGCGCAATTCCACTTCTATCTCTTAGATCAACAAAAACTATAGATCCAAGTGATCTTTGTTTTGCGACCCAACCCATTAAGGTAACTTCTTTTGAAATCATATCTTCTGAAATCTCATTACAATAGTTAGTTCTCTTGAGATTTCCCATTTTTTCAGCCATATTTCCTCCTAAAAATTAAACTCCAAGCCTCACATGGTTTGGAGCATAGTCGTCAAAATTATTAATAAACGATTAGCAATTTATCTAATTTTTATTCCATAAAATTCTATTTTAATTATAAAACAAGGTCTTTCAAAATTCAACTTTAACAGATTCTCTTGTCTATTCTATGAGAAAATCCTTCAATATCTTCTACCAAATTTTCTTCTAAAAGTTTTTTCTTTACAAAAGTTGCACCCTTGTCCATACCTTGGCAGCCTGCAAGTAGTAAAACATCATCTGCTTCTAATAAATCAATGGAATTATATATAGAGTCTTCTAAGTTGTCATAAATCTTACAGTTTATATTATTTTTTTCTAAAATATCCTTAAAAACTTTAAGCTCATCATCTGTAACCCTATCTTTTTCTTTAACTGTATCTTTTGATAAGGTTGCAGTTAAGGACTTTGGTTTTAAAATCTTAATCCACTTAACTAGTCTTTCAGTAATTTCACGATTTACTTCTACTCCTCTTTTCCCTCTAATAGCATAAAGAATGTTGAGATTTTTATAATCCATTTCTTTTAGAGTTTCCATTGTGGCATCAATATTTTTTTCGTTTGCAAAGTGATCATCTAAAATTTTAAATTTCTCATCAAAGATAAGTTCAAATCTTCTTTCTACGCCCTTAAAATCCTTTAGAGCTTTCTTTATTGTTTCTTTTTCAATGCCTAGACAAAGAGCAATGATAATAGAAACAATTGAATTCATAACAGAAGAATAACCAACTGAACCTAATTCTATATTGAATTCTTGTTTTTCTATAAGTTTATCTTTAACTTTTAAATCTCTATTTATTTTAAAAGTAAATTTTCCCTTCCCTGAAGACAAGTCAAGATTTTCTATTCCAAAATCAGCCCCATTATTTTCAAGAGAGAAACTAAGAACTTGAGCCTTAGTCTTATCTTTAAGGGAATAAATTTTCTCATCAGCAGCATTTAAAATAGCTATAGCATCTTCTTTTGCATGTCTTATAAGTCTTGATTTAAATCTAAAATAATTTTCAAAACTTCCATGTTGATCAATGTGTTCTCTGCCAAGGTTATTGAATGTAACTATGTCAAAATCTATATTTTTATTCCTATACAATTCTTGAGCAGAAGAAGAAACTTCCATTGTCACATCTGTGACATTTTTCTCTCTCATATCTCTAAAATAGGACTGTAGAGTTAATGATTCTGGTGTTGTAAGAACAGATGGAATTATTACATCATCGTATCTAGTTAGAACAGTTCCTATGATTCCTGTTTTTCTTTTATCTTCTTCTAAGATAGAATCGACCATAAAAGCTGTAGTTGTCTTTCCATTAGTTGCAGTAATACCGATTACATTCATTTCTTTTGAAGGATCTTCATAGAAATTTCTTGCTATATCTGCAAGTGCAATTCTAGAATTTTCCACCCTGATTTGTTTTATATCTTCTTTAGAGTAATCTTCTACTAAAGCAATTTCTGCACCTAATTCTTTTGCCTTACTTATAAATTTGTGACCATCTGTTACATAACCTTTTATGGCAACAAAAATACCGCCTCTTTCTACATCATCAGTGTGAAAGGCGATATTTTTTATATCTTCTTCTTTATCCATTTCAAAATTTGCGTCAATAATATCTACATTATTTAAAATTTTACCTAGTTTCAAAACTATCTTCTCCTTAAAAAGTCTTCAAGGTTTTTAGAATTTAAATTTCTTTTAAATTTCCCATCCTTATTTAAAATTTTTGTGCTGGCTCCTAAACCAAAAGCAATTATATTTTCCAATTCTTCCATCATAACTATATTATAAATTGATGAATATCCATTTTTTGCATATCCAATATTTTCTGAAGAGATTACAGATTTTTTCTGTCTATAAATATAATAGGGTTCATAATTATTTTCTAATAATAGTTTTTTAGACTCCTCTAATAAATTCCCATAATCTTCTTCATTTATATAAGAATTTTCAAAAAGTTTGGATCCATTTTTTAAAGCCAAGGTGTGTATAGTTATATTTTCCGGAGAATAATCAATTGCTTTTTTTATGGAATTAAGAATACTAAACTTATCTTCTCCAGGAAGTCCCATTATTAAATCCATATTAATTACTTCAAATCCAATTTCTCTCGCCATATTAAACCAATATGTCATATCTTTATTTGAAATTCTATTTAAATTACTTATTACATTTTCATTAAAACTTTGTGGATTTAGTGATATTCTGTTGACTCCCTTATTCTTTAGCATTTTTAGAATTTCAATACTTAAGCTGTCAATTCTTCCACATTCAACAGTAAATTCCCTTGCATTTCCAAATTTCTTTAAAGTCGCATCTATTATTCTTTCTAGATTTTCTAAGCCTATTGATGTTGGAGTTCCTCCTCCAAAATAAATAGCATTTGGACTTTTCTTAAATTTAAGTTCATATGATTTTATATCTTCAAGGAGTCTTTCTGTGTAAAGTTCCATTTTGTCCTTATTTTCTATAGTTGTATCAAAGGAACAATATAGGCATCTACTTGGACAAAAAGGAATATGAACATAAACATTGTAATTATAAATATTAGATTTTCCTCTCAAATTTTCTTGATTTTTATAAATCTTATATAGAAAATTTGAATCTTGTCTTCTTATCCTATACTTTTCATAAAGTATTTTTAAGGAATCATCATAGGAATAGCCCTCAAAAACTTTCGAAATAAGTTTTAAGGGCCTAACTCCAGTTAAAATTCCAAAACTTGGGTCAAAATTTTCCTCGTTTGAGAACAAATCAAAAAGATATCTTTTTATTAAAAAATGAACTTTTTCATTTTCTATTTTCAATTCATCTTTTCTATTTATTCCTTGACCAAAGACTTCAATGTTTACAATATCATCTTGAATGTTTATTTTTAAAATTAAATTTATATTTTTATAATCTTTTGGAAGCTTCATTCTAAAAAATTCAAAAATTGATTTTTTTAGACCTTCATTTTCATTCTCTATTTTAATCATAGATTTCTTAAGTATGGGTTAGAAATTTTTTCGTAACTCATTTGAGATTCAGGACCATGTCCTGATAAAACATAAATCTCATCGTCTAATTCTTTTAGTTTTTTTAATGATTCTATCATGAGAGAATGATCTGACTCTGGAAAATCTGTCCTTCCAATTGAACCATTAAAAAGAGTATCCCCAGCAAATAAATAATTATTAAATAAATAGCAAACTGAACCTAAGGTGTGACCTGGCGTTTCTATAACCTTAATAATACCTTCTGAAAAAGGAATTTCATCATTGTCCTTAACAAAGACATCAACATCTGCTGCTTCAATTTCCATACCAAAAGATGAAGCTCTCACTTCATTAGGTGTTTCCAAAAAATTTCTATCTTTTTTTGATAAATAAACTGGTGCTTTAAATTTTTTTGCAAGAGAAGCTACAGCACCAACGTGGTCAAAGTGACCATGTGTCAATAAAATGTATTTTATATTTAAAGAGTTTTTTTCTATAGTTTCAATAATATTTTCACTAGAAGCACCCGGATCAACTATAAAAGCATCTTTATTTTCATCAAATAAAATAAAACAATTCTCTTGCAGTTGACCTACAACTAACTTTATAATTTTATATTCCATTACTTCACCTAAAATTCCTTGCTTGAATCTAATAATATAGTAACTGGCCCATCATTTATGAGTTCAACATCCATATCAGCGCCATACTTTCCTCTTGCAGTTTTTACCCCTAAATTTTCAAGTTCTTCAATAAATTTTTCATATAAAATAATTCCATCGTCAAACTTAGCTGATCTAACATAGGATGGTCTATTGCCCTTTCTCGCATCTCCATAAAGGGTAAATTGACTGACAACTAAAATTTCTAGACCATAATCAAGAAGAGATTTATTCATAACTCCTTCTTCATCGTCAAATATTCTAAGTTTAGTTACTTTTTTTAAAATGTATTCTAAATCTTTTTCTTCGTCATGTTCTTCTATTCCTAGAAGAAGCATAATTCCTTTATCTATTTTTGAAATTAATTCTCCATCAACAGATACACTTGCTCTTTTAACTCTCTGCACTACTGCTCGCATTTTATCACGCCTTTATTCTGTAAACTTCTAGAACATTATTTATTCTCTTTAGTTTTTCCATTAGTCTTTCAAGTTCTTCACTGTCTGTAATTTCTACTGTGATGTCAATTACTGCATCGCCATTTTTTAAAACTTTAGCATTTAAATAAGACATACTAAGCCTAGAGTCGTTAACTCTACTAGCAATATCTCCAATTACATTAGGTTTATCAAAGGCTCTAATTTCTATAGATGCACTGTAACTTGCTGCATTGGAATTTTCCCATCTAACTTCAACAAGTCTAGTAGGATCAACATTATTTTGCATATTTTTGCAGTCTTTTCTGTGAACTGAAATTCCCCTTCCAATAGTTATATATCCAACTATTTCGTCTCCAGGAACTGGTGTACAACATTTTGCAATTCTAACATTTACACCATCTACTCCTTTGACTTCAATTCCTTGATTGTTGTATCTCTTTTTAGATTCTACAATTTCTTCAATATCTTTTTCATCTTTTTTATAAAATTTATTGTAAATATCTGTGAGTTTTGCTGTTACTTGTGCAGTTGTAATTGTTCCAAATCCTACTGCTGCATACATTTCATCAAGACTAAGCATATTTAGTTTTTCTTTAACTTCTTCTAACCAATCATCGCGCAAAATCTTGTGAGTTTCGTAACCAAGTTTTTTAACTTCTCTTTCAATAGCGTCTCTTCCTCTTTCAATATTCTTTTCTTTGTCTTTTACTTTGAAATATTGAGAGATTTTTTTTCTAGCTTGAGGACTTTTTACAATTTTTAGCCAGTCAAGAGAAGGACTTGTGTTTGGATTTGTGATTACGTCAACAATATTGCCACTTTGTAAAGTGTAATTTAGTGGAACTATCCTTCCATTTACCTTAGCACCAACACAAGTATTTCCAACTTGTGAGTGTATTCTATAAGCAAAGTCAATTGGAGTTGATCCTTCTGGTAAATTTATTACATCTCCTCTTGGAGTAAAGACAAATACCTCATCAGCAAAGAAGTCAATTTTAAGAGTATCCATGAAATCTCCAGGATCATTTAAATCTTTTTGCCATTCCAACAATTGTCTTAACCAAGTTAAGTTTTCATCAAAGGCAGTTTCCTTTGATACACCAGCCTTATACTTCCAGTGGGCAGCAATACCATATTCTGCAGTTTGGTGCATTTCATAAGTCCTAATTTGAACTTCAAAGGTTTCTCCATTATTATCAATTACTGTTGTGTGAAGTGATTGATATTTATTTGGTTTAGGCATAGCAATATAATCCTTAAACCTTCCTGGTATTGGTTTAAAAAGTGTGTGGACAACACCTAGGGCACCATAACAATCTTTTACAGAGTGAGTCAAAATTCTTACAGCAGAAAGGTCGTAAATTTCATCAAAAACCTTCCCTTTTTTCTTCATTTTTTTATAAATTGAATAAAAGTTTTTAGGTCTTCCCTTAATCTCACATTCTATGCCAACATTTTTGAGATTGTCTTCAAGAAGCTTTATTATATGATTTATTAAATCTTCTCTTTCATTTCTTCTCTTATTTACCATATCTACTAATTCATAGTAGCCTTCTTCATCAAGGTATCTTAGAGATAAATCTTCAAGTTCCCACTTGATCCTACTCATACCAAGTCTATCAGCAATTGGTGCATAAATTTCAACAGTTTCAGTTGCTTTTTCAATTTTTTTGGCATCAGTCATATATTCAAGAGTCCTCATATTGTGAAGTCTATCAGCTAATTTCACAATAATAACTCTTATGTCCTTTGCCATAGCAAGAACCATTTTTCTAATATTTTCCGCTTGCTTTTCTTCTTTATTTTTATAATTTAATTTTTTTAATTTTGTAACACCATCTACTAATTCAGCAATTTCTTGACCAAATTCATTTTTTACATCTTCAAGTGTCACATCTGTATCTTCTACTACATCGTGAAGAAGACCTGCCACAATAGTTGCAGTGTCCATATTCATATCTGCAAGAATCAATGAAACATTTAGTGGATGGATTATATAATCTTCTCCAGAATTTCTCTTTTGACCCTTGTGGTGTTCCTCTGCCATTTTATATGCACGATTTATTAAATCTATGTCAGCATTTTCATTGTATGATTTTACTTTTTCAATTAATTTATTTATTAATAACATTATTCTCACCTGTAACTCTATAATTTTTAATCTTTAACTGTATAGTTACATTCCCATTAAAATTATTTAAGTCTAGATTAAAAACTATATCTATAAAAATATTTGATGGTCTTCCATTTAGAAGAGCCCTTACTTCTTCCCTTCCATAGGAACTTGCAAGCTTATTTAAAAAAACTTGTGAATCTTCAAACAATATTCCCGTATAATTTATATTGTCTTGGGATAAGGCCATTTTCAGAAAATTCTTATTTTTACCCAAGATATTAAGCGACTTTATTTGTAAATTTTTAGCACCAAACTTTGGAGCAGAATTGCCATTGCCAAAAGGAGCTAGAGACTCAACATCTCTTACAAGATTCATGCTTATATATTTAAGTTTTAAATTTCCATCTATATAAACTTTTCGAACTAAATCTTTATCTGTAAGACTCTCTTTTTCATCAACATCTTTTACAAAATTATCTAAATCATCAAGATTTAAAGACAAACCACATGCCATCTTATGTCCGCCAAAACTTTTAAGATATTCTTTTGACTTAGAAAATTCCTCAAACATATTGTATTCTTCAATACTTCTGCCAGACCCTTTTATTAAATCCTTTGAATCACTTAAAACTACGCTTGGTCTGTAATACTTTTCTTTGATTTTTCCTGCCACTATTCCAAGGATAGACTCATTTAAACCTTCTTCATAAATAATTAAGACCTTGTGTTTATCTAAAAGTTTTTCTCTACTGATCTTTTCATCTATAACTTCAAAGGCTTCATTAGTTAAGACTTGTCTTTCATAATTCAAATCCCTTAAAAGTTTTGCCTTATCTAAGGCTTTAGAATAATCGCTCTCTAAAAATAATTCTAAAGCTTCCTTCGCTGATTCAAGCCTGCCACTAGAATTTATAGTAGGTCCTAAAATAAAACCAAGATGATATACGTCAATTTCATCTTTTCTTATATCTGCTGCTTCAATTAGAGCATTTAGACCAATATCTTTAGTTTCTCTTAATTTTTTTAATCCCTCAGAAACTATTATCCTATTTTCATTTATAATTGGCATTACATCGCATACAGTTGCTATTGCTGCATAGGGAAGAAAGCTATCATAAAATTCTTCCTTTTCAACGCCCTTAATCAAAAATAAATATTCTATAAGTTTAAAAGCAACTACTGCACCACAAATTTCTTTGAAAGGATAGGAACAAGATTTCTGTTTTGGATCAATTACTGAACTTGCATCGGGAATTATTTCAACTTCCTTTCCATTTTCCACAATTTTTGGAACTTCATGGTGGTCAGTTATTATAATATCCATTTCCTTAGATTTAGCATAAAGAACAGCATCTCTTGCAGCAATACCATTGTCACAAGTTATTATACACTTGACTTTGTCTTCATAAGCCTTATCTATTAAATTATTATTAATTCCATAGCCATCGTGAACTCTATGAGGTATATCGTAAGAAACTTTTGCTCCAATTCTTTTTAAACCAGTGTATAAAATATATGTTGAAGTAACTCCATCAACATCATAATCACCAATTATTCTAATTTCATTTTTTTTACTAATATGACTTAAAATTATATTGGATGCTTTAACCATGTCCTTTAATAAAATAGGTGAATTTAAATTTGAAAGACTGGGATCTAAAAATTCTCTAATGTCTTCTTCTGTATTAATTTCCCTATTAAGTAAAATTTTATATATAACATTGTTTATGCCTAATTTTTTATAATCAATTCCAGGATCACTTTTATTTTTTATAAACCATCTTTCCATTTAATCACCACTTTTGTATAATTTTAATTATATCAAAAATTGCCATTAAGGTAAAACTAATATAGACACCATCAAATACAAAAAAAGAACCCCTCGGTAATAAACTGACCCCCAAAAGTTGGACTTGAAAACCAACTAAGGGAGGTCAGTTTAGAAAACCTTAGGGGTCTTTTTCTATCTATTTTTAAAAATAAAAAAACCAAATAATATCTATTTGGAATGACTAAAAGTATAGGTTTGTTTAAGTTCTCGTAAGGTTTTATAGTGAAATTCAGTGTGGAATATAGGTTTACTTAAGTTCTATTTTTTGATTAAAATCCTTCGAATATAGGGAGGATTAAGTTATGTGAGAACATCTGGATGTCGGGCTTTCTCATGTCGCTTGTTCTGGTTGATCACATAGTCGCTATAATGCTCCGAATAATAAGCCAATTCAATCTGGCTAAAAGAAAAATTATTCTCTTTTCCCCGGTCTTCCATTGTGGTATATCCCTGATAGCAGTCCCAGTAAATATTTTGGCGGACTATTTCATTGTCGATATGCTCGCTGTGTTCCGGGTCAAATCTCCGATCATTGTGAAGAGAATTATAAACTCCATATTTTCCAGATCGTCCATTATACCTTGTGCCTTTCAATTCACATTTCCCCTTTCTTTCAATTTTCCCCGAATGGATTTGCAGCGAAGCTGCTAAAAGTCTCTGTCTTCGTTACAGACAGTACCAGTACTAAGTGGCGAAACGCCTCTTAACTGGGCAATGGCTGCCGCCCTTAACCCCAGCAAGGTGTTGCCACCCTTTGCAATCCTGCCACAAAGGACTTCCAGTCCTCTGTACTCCCTGAAAACAAAACGAATCTCATGCCTCTGTCCTTTCGGCATGATTTTCTGTTCCGTCTGTTTTCCAAAAATCCTCTGTATCGGATTTTGTGAAAATAAGAAAAGCCTACATAGTTTCAACTTTTGCAAAAGTCCAAATACATCGGCTCAATCTTTTGACCTGATTGGTCATTATTCAATTTTTCTGGCTGGCTAATATAGTCGATTTTTTATAATGAGCAATACAAAAGACACTAATTTTTTTGCGGTTAATGCCCTTTGGGTTAATCATTATTATATTCCTTATTCATTCAGATTCTTTTCCATGTTATAATATACATATCATGTATATTGGGAGGTATTATCATGCTTGCAATGTCTGATATAAACATTGAACAATTTTTCCCTATTTTCGCCAATACTGGAACTCCTGTTGCCTTTCTCGTTCCTACTCCAACTGGATACGGGAAATCTATAATGGACGCAACAGGTCCTGTTCGTGAATTATTTAAAAACTCAAATCTCCATGATTATGAATACCAACGTCAAGGTCCAGAAGCTAAAGTTCGTATCGAAAGCTATTTCGTTCATTTTGACTATTTAGAAGAAACTTCAGCTTCGCTCTATCGTCCTATGACTAAAAAGGGGGATCCTCGCATATGGTTTGATAATCTTAGATGTTATTGTAAACCATGCAATCTCTTGGCACTGATCGTCATTAACAACTGTATTTATGTTATCAATTTATCCGATCCGCTTGTGTCTTCATCATTATGGAATCATGGCTATATCTATGATCTCCTTTTGGAAGCAGCATATAAAGAACAGCTAATATCAACCGAACTCCTAAACAAAATTCAAGCTATTCATAATCAGGGATTTATTCCTTCTATTACTTTCGGAGATCCTGGCGTAGGAGATACTCTTGAGCATGCTTTAGGAATAGAACGCAATAATTCAAAAGCTCCAGATTACAAAGGTATTGAATTAAAAGCTACTCGCTTAACACGAAATGGATCATCCCGCCAGACAACTCGATCCACTTTATTTACTCGTGTTCCTGATGAAGGTATGTCATATCGTGAAATTGTGGATCACTTTGGAAAAGTCCAAACTCCAAGAGGCTCTACGCTTGCTCGATTACAACTATATGAAACCCTAAGAGTATCCCGTCCTAATGCTTATGATCTTATTCTTGAAGTCGACAACAATAATGATAAGCTTGAAATTCTTCATCAAGAAAATCGTGCTCGACATTACGTTTCTGCTTGGAGACTTCAAAATCTTCGTCAGGCATTACTCACCAAGCATCATGAAACTTTTTGGGTTAAAGCACTCTCTGAAACCATAAATGGGCAGGAATACTTCAGATATGACAAAATTTTACACACAAAAAATCCAAATACCTCATTACTTGCCCCATTGCTTGAAACGGATAAAATTACCGTTGATTTAGCTGCTCACTACGAGCCTGATGGGAAATGGAGAGATCATGGCGTGTTATTCAAAATGCTTCCTCAAGATTTACCTTTATTACTTGGTGATCCAATAGAATATGATTTAACAAAATTCTAGTAAAGGGTGGTTTTAAATCCCACCCTTTACTTAAAGCACTTTTTTGATTTCTAACGCAACAGCTCTCGCTAATAACGGTGGAACAGCATTGCCAACTTGTGTATATTGAGGAACTTCTTTTCTTCTTAATAATCCACCAGTGGTTCTTTTTCCCAAAAATTCAAATGAATCATCAAACGATTGACATCTTGCCATTTCTCTTACACTGAAAGTTCTCGGTTCCCATGGACTAATATAATCATCAGCAATAGTAACCACCGTTGCTGATGGTTGTTCTGGTGAAAAACGTTGTCTGATATTCTTTTTTGTAAGTAATATTTCCGCTTCCTCTTTAGTTGCTCCCGGATTTTTAAATAGTGTGACTACTTCTTCCGCCGGTAATTTTAATTTTGTAGAACAAAGTTCAATTAAGGCTGGTTTGTCTGAAATATCTATTCCCTGTTCCATTACTCTTTTCTTCAAGTTTGTCCCCGTTTCTCCTTGCTCAAACAATTCAAAACGTTCTTTAACTATCTCCGTCTGACGTGAGAGTTCTGTATTATACTGCTTTCTTGCCGGAATTGGTTTTCCATCAATTCCTGGTGTTCTTCCATTCCTGCTATCAATTTGAAATTGCGATAATTTATTATTGACTTTTCTTTTTATTTTTGGATTTGTAATCAAATCACTAATAGCATCAAGTAACGATAATTGTTCATTCGGTTGTACCGTTGGTTCTGGGTATTTTGGTGCTTTTAATCCCTTCCTATATCCCATAAAAATGATGCGATTTCGTCTTTGTGGGACACCATAATCAGCAGCATTAAGTATTCTAGGTTCAAGTGTATCATATCCTATTTCATTTAATTCATTTTGCAAAATATCTGGTGTCACACTACCATCTGGATATTTAATTCCTGTAATTCCTTTATATCCTATGAATTGCATATCAACAAAACCTTCGACATTTTCAAGTACAATATATTTTGGACGTATTTCATTTATTACACGGACATATTCACCAAATAACATGTTTCTAGGATCTGCCTTATCACGTCTTCCGGCTCTTGAGAATCCCTGACAGCTAGGTCCACCTATCATTAGATCTATCTCCGGCATATCTTTTCCTTCAAAGATTTTCAAATTTTTTATATGGGTACAAATATCTTTCCCTGTTAAATCTTTAATATCAGCTCTTTCAAACCATGTGTTTTCACCCTGAATCAATCCTAATTGCTCATGTCTATGCTTATAGGTTACTTCAACCATATCACTAATATCAGAGCTGAACAAAATATGAAACCCTGCCTGAATCAATCCTTCTGAGCAACCACCTGCCCCACAGAACAAATCAATCGCATATGGCATATACATATACTCCTTTCGTACATTTCGCAGATAATAATATCATATTTGCCACCAAAAATTCAGGCTTTTTATGATAGTAATTCCATACAAAACATTTTATCATTCTTACTGTCAAAAGTCCAGGCTTTTTTACAACGTCTCATCGGTTCTACGATAATCCTTTAATAATTGCCTTAATCATTTTTTTCAATCTTAACCCATCTTTCATACCTAGCCGATAGAAAAACTCTTCTGTCTCCGCTCCGCTGTTAAATATCTGGTCACAATACTTTATAATCATTTCTTCCTGCTCTGGTGAAAGTGTGGCAATCACTTTTTTATATGCTTCTTCGACTTCATCTAATTCTGTCATAGACGTCTGGGTTAATTTCCAGTCTGCATACGCTTTTCCCATATGCTTCGTTATGGTCAGATAGATAAATTCTTCAACCTCTTTCGTCATTTTCATTCGTTGATTCCATTCCTTTCACATACCTTACTCTGTTAATGCGTCCAACATAACTTGAATTGCTTCTGTCAACAACAATCCGTCTCTTAATCCTATACGATAGTAAAACTCATTCAAGTCACTGTTGTTATTAGAAGTTTCCGTCATATAGTCAAAAATGATTTTCCCATGATCTTTCGGCAGCTTCCGAATTACCTTTTGTACTTTCAATTCCAGTTCTTCATTGAATGGATCATACTGCTCTCCATCTTTTTTCTGATAAACTTCTTCCATTCTTTTTCCAATCAGGTCATTCATGAACTTTTCCATTTTCCTGTTAATTCCATCTTTTAATCTCCCATCAATCTAATTTTAATTATTTCCAGCCACACCACAATCCAGCCTGCGAGGATAGGCAGAACATACAGTATATTAAAAGCCCATTACAAGCATTCTGAATACCTCTGTACCTGTTTCCTGCCCAAATCCATACCCCAATACAGCTTTGATACAGATGATCCCCGACAGGATATGAAATACCGTTGCAGACATACATGTGATGAACATAACCACTAGCTGTATGATTGTCAGGCATATACGCACCGGAAATAACAAAATTTTTATAATAATTCTTACAACTGCCATGACTGTCCGCCCCTTTCACTGTTTTAAATATCTACGGTAATTATCCAGAACAGAATCCGTAACACCATTTTTATATACTTTACGGATATCTACGATTTTTTCATCTTTCAGCAGTTTCATCCAATCCAACAGGTCTTTTCTGCTGTTTGCAAAGTTACATCATCTACCATCTGCATATTCAATCCTGTATCTCATAAATTTCTCCTACACATATACCATTTCAGTCACTATCATTTCATCTACACGGCTTCTTACATTATTTGCCCGGTGGACCAATTTCATTTGATTTCTGGCTTTCAATTCTTCTGTAATGTCTTCCTGTTTCATTATCTGCTCCATAAGTAAATCTCTACGCTGTATGCATTGCTCATTTACATCTGCAAGATGCGCGTCCAGAGCTTTCCACTAAGTGACAAGTAAGAATACAGTCCACTCTTGTAATCTCTCAGATAGTTTCTGCGGAGACTCCCATAAAATCCAATATCACGTGTTTCTTCTGGTACTGCAATCAACGGTAAATAAATCTTTCCAACAAGGATATAATCCAGTCCATTCTCTGTATCATTAATCAATGGTGCTAATTTTTTCATATTCGATAACCTCTCTGCTTGTTTTCTTCCTGTCCTTGTGGTACGATCAAGCCGAAGTGGTGACAGGTAAGTCCTGCTCCGGTTCGAGTTCAGTTAGCTCTGGTTCTATTTGGTAGGTAGGCTACAGATCCTTCTTTTTTTGCTTGTTTCTCCATTTCTGTGTACTGGCAGTAGCTTTCTTTCTGTTTTCCAGAATCTTTTCATACTCCTCCATAGCTTCCGGATCACCAGCCTGTGCAACCTTTTCAATCTCTTTTGCTTTTTTCTGCTGTTTCTGATAACTCCGTTTTCGGCTTACCCGGTCTCTTTCCCATCTTGCCCTCTCCTTATCCAGAATTGCTTCATACTGCTTGATTGCTTCTTCATCGCCAGCTTCCGCAGCTGCTTTGATTCTAGCACGTTCTTCTTTACGCTTCTGTGAACACTTCCTAGCAGCTATCCTCTGTCTTTCTCTTTTGGCTTCTGCTTTACGCTGTTCTTCTTCCTGTCGTGCTTTTCTTTCCGCCTCCAGTTCTTCTTCCGAAAAAGGAACTGCAAACTGTCCAATGAAATTGAAGTAAATATCTATCCTCTGTGTCCGATCAAGACCTTTTCCTACCGCTTCATGAACCATAATTTTATCTATAAACTCATTTAACATTCTTGGGGTAATTTCCTCAAAGTCTTGATATTTCTTTACAAGCCGGACAAACCGATCTCCACCATCTTCCGAATTTTCATTCTGACCGAGTTCCTGTTCCAGTTCTGCCACCTTTGCTTCCAGTTCCTGTTGTTCATCGTCATATTCTTTTATCATGCGATTAAAATGCCTGTCTGGAATTTTCCCCAGTACATTTCCTTCATACAGGTTCTTTATCAAAGTATCTAACTCCTGAATCCTGTTTTTAGCTGACTTGACTTCTTTTTGTGATTCTTGCAGGAACTTTTCACTATAAGTTTCTTTCAGCTGTCACAGTCTGCACAGTAGACAAGCCCTGATAACCTATGCTTACACGTGCCATTTGCAACACGCTTTGTCACTCTTTTTCTGAATTTCTGTGCCTGATTCCAAGTATCTTCATCAATGATTGCTTCATGCGTATTTTCAAAGATAATCAATTCCTCTGGTCTGGCTTTTCTTCGTTTCTTTGTTTTGAAGTTATCACAGATTGTTTTTTCCAAGAATCGTATGCCCCATATATTCCCGCTTATCAAGAATCCCGCTGACTGCGGTAGCATTCTAGATATAAGGATCATGGTAACTGTGATTCCTGCTCACTTCTCCTTCCTCATGCCGTTCCAGATATGCCGAAGGTATTAAGATATGCTCCTCTGTGAGAATATATGCTATCTGTGTCGGACCATTTCCTTCGATTGCAAGCTGATATATTTTTCTTACAACTTTCGCTGCTTCTTCATCTACCAGCAAATGGTTTTTATCTTCTGGATCATGCTTATAACCATAAGGAATTGCACAACTACATCTCTTGCCGGATTTCATTCTGCATTGAAAAATAGCTTTGATTTTCTTGCTTGTGTCCTTTGCATACCATTCATTCATGATATTCAGAAATGGTGTAAAATCATTATCTGTAGGTGTTGCACTGTCAATGCTGTTGTTGATTGCAATTAAACGGACATATTTCTCTGGGAACAATATTTCTGTATAATATCCGACTTTCAGATAATTTCTTCCCATTCGGCTCATATCCTTTACACAAATGATATCAATCAGTCCTGCTTCCACACCAGCAATCATTTTCTGAAATCCAGGACGGTTAAAGGTAACCCCGCTGAATCCATCATCTGTATAGTGCCGGATATTCGTCAGTCCCTTTGCCTGTGCATATTCTTCCAGATAATTCTTCTGGTTCGTGATGCTGTTTGATTCTCCTTGCAGTTCATCGTCCTTGCTTTCTCCCCAGGAAGCGTTTTGTCAAGTGCCTTTTTATATTTATGGATGCTTTTTCTACAATGGCATTTTAACTTTTAGACAAAGAAAAACAGTAAACCTTTTTTGATTTACTGTTCTTGTTTTAGTTTCGTATAAATTACTATTTTTATAAATTACGCAAGTAAAATCACTATAACCATGTAAGAACTTCTCTATGATATAGAATAAAGTAAAATACTAAGAAACTTATGATTATAGAAAATAAGTAAACATAGCGATTTTTCACTCTTCTAAAAAATAATACTCCGAAAGCAATAGTTCCTATTCCATCCATTAGTAACTGAAATAGAAAAGTATGTGTCATGTAAAATTTTATTGCTATAGCTACCGTTTCAGAAAATAATGCTCCTACAGGCAACGAATATAAAATAGAGTTATAAAATTTATCTCTATTCCAATAATAAAGTACAAACGCTGCAATCGCACATGGTATAGACAAAATAGTAAACATTATAAATAAAGAAAAACGAAATCCATCCGAAAACATTGGAATAAACATACCAAGAATAGCTTGCAATCCATAAAAGCTCAATGTCATTCCAAACATATATAAGAATGAGCTAATTCCTGCACACTTATTAGATGAACTTTTTACTACTATTACAGTATTTGAAATCATCCAAAATCCTAATAGTGTTTGAACAGAAGACCAACTCCATAAAGTATCTAATGAGCAGTAATCTAATAATCGAGTAATACATCCCACCAATATTCCAATTAAAAATATTTTTATATATGATTTTCTATCATCTCGTAGTTATTGCAATTACAACCAAACTCTTTCAATGTTTTTATCTTATTATCGGCTGTCCAAACAATCAAAGAAATACCGTCAAATTCTTCAACTTTCCCTTCATTCATTTTATTTTTGAAGTGCCATTCTACAATGGTTTGATTATCCTTATGAAAAAATTGCTTTATATCCCACGCAAGCACTGTTCCTCTTGTATTCCATTCATTAAACCAGTGCTTTACAGTTTGACGATTTTCATACTTTGGACACCAACTTTCAACATAAATTACATCATCTGAAAAAATTTCATCTATCCCTAAGTCTTGTTGTTCAAGCCACATATCAAACCATAAACGAATGATTTTTTCTCTTTCATCCATATATTTAGCACCTCCAAAATCAAATATTTATATATTATTATACCATTTTTTCACTTAGTTTTATAGGTCTAACTCGTTTCGCTTTACCTGTGATAGTTGCTTTTCGTGTTCCTGTAACTGCTCTATACAGGTCTTAACTTTTTCTGCTTGTTCTACTTCTTCTCTTATCTCTAATATTTGATTGTAAAGGCTCTTTTTCTCTTTCTTCAAAGTGGCAACTTCTGGTTCCCATTTACTGATGGCTAAGGTCTTGCTTTCTCCTAAATGGTCTTTCAAATATTTCTTAGCACTTTCAAATAAAATAATCTCTGCTGTATGCTCATTATAAAAATCTTCCTGTTTTCTTTTCTTTAATTGTGCATAGACTTTGTAGGTGTCCTTATACTTCAAATATTTTTCTGATTGGTCGATGAGTTGTGTTTTTTCATCAATCTTCTTCTCGGTATCTTTTAAGGCTCGTGTTGTCTTATAATTCTTATCTCTAAGGATAACTATATTTTCTTTAAGCTCGGATAATGAAGTGATGTTTTTCTCTTTGAGTAGCTGATAACTTTCAATATATTTCTCCAAGTCTGCATTATTGTTATCTGCGTTTTTATGAATAAGATTTTCAAAGATTGACAACAGATTTTCTTTGGGTGGGAGGGTGGACTTTGTATTTTCGTTTTCTATTTTTTCTTCTTTTCCTATTCCTCTTATCCAATTTAGTAATGCCTTTATTCTTCTTGAAATTTCTCTTAAAATCATATTTTGATGTTTGATTTCTCGGTTGATATTTCCTCTGTCTGTGGCTATGCCTTTCTTCTCCATTTGGGTTGCTGACACTCCTAAATGAATGGTCGGTATTTGTTCTATCCCTTGTCTTTGATAAGAACGATGATCTACTTTCTCCTGTATGCTGTTTTCTTCAAGATATTTGTTTGTAATATCTGCCCATGCTTTTCGCCATTCTTCTGCCTTGTCTTGCTCGTTCCAATCTGTTGTATTTATCTTTCTTGTTTTGTAATTACCATTTTTAAGTTTTACTTTTTCTCCATTTTCATCAAGGATATATTCCTTTTTTGATTTTGCTCCCCATGTTGTATCTTCGTTTAGTGGTCGCATGGTAAGTAATATATGACAATGTGGGTTTCCATCATTTTTATCATGTAGGGCAATGTCGGCACTTCAATTTCTCTTGCAAGCTGTGAGTTTTTACTTTTTTCTATTTTCTCAACACTGTTCCACAATGTCCCTCTATCTAAAAATTCCTGTGGTGCATTTTGTGGTAAAAGAATTTCAGTATGTGCTATTCCGCCTTTTCTTGTAAAGTCATGCAGTTCGCCATCGTATTCATTTTTTATTTTTTCGCCACTTCGATAGGCGGAAGCTGCTACTGCACTTTTGCCTTTACCTCTTGAAATAATCTTTATACAAAGATGATATATCGCCATAAGAGAAAACCTCCTTTCGTTTTTCTGATACTTTGATGTGGCGATAGATAAGACTTCCTAAAGAAATCGGATTGCTTTTTATCCGATTTCTTTTGGTAAGTACACAAGGGGTAGAAAATTTATTTCCGTAGGGGAATGTAGTTCCCCTGTATCAGCGTTAGCTGATATGCCCTCTGCTAAGAGCCTTCGGAGAACGCACACACCTGCTAAGGTGTATATGTGCGCCCTTGTAAACAAGGGACTATTCCTCTATCCCCGTTTCTTCATCTTCTTTTTCTATATTTTCAACTTCGCTTTCTTCTCTGCTTTCTATAATTTTTTGTATTTTGAGATTGGCTTCCTCTTTACGAATTAAAGATGTGATTAACTGATAAAATTCATCTTTGGTTAGATTTTT
>QWCE01001244.1_pt1 | contig 40389 bp, 36 predicted proteins | sample 1972531 | NCBI WGS metagenome assembly QWCE01 (sample SAMN09866716, study PRJNA288562) | Human gut metagenome isolate term4_stool, whole genome shotgun sequencing... | reverse complement strand
GACATCCAGCAGCAGCAGACCCTTGACGTCGCCCTGCAGGACGCCGCCCTGAATGGCAGCACCGACAGCCACGCACTCATCGGGGTTGATGCCCTTGAAGGGCTCGCAGTTCAGTTCCTTCTTCACAGCGTCGTAGACGGCGGGGATACGGGTGGAACCACCGACCATCAGGACCTTCTTCAGGTCGGAAGCGCGCAGACCTGCATCCTGCAGAGCCTTGCGGACAGGGGTCATGGTGCGATCGACCAGATCAGCGGTCAGCTCGTTGAACTTTGCGCGGGTCAGGGTCATATCGAGGTGCTTGGGGCCGGTTGCATCAGCGGTGATGAAGGGCAGGTTGATCTGGCTGCTCATTGCGCTGGACAGCTCGATCTTTGCTTTCTCGGCAGCTTCCTTCAGGCGCTGAGCGGCCATCTTGTCCTTGCGCAGGTCGATGCCGTTCTCGGTCTGGAAGGCATCCGCCATCCAGTCGATGATGCGCTGGTCGAAGTCGTCGCCGCCCAGATGGGTGTCGCCGTTGGTGGCCAGAACTTCGGTAACGCCGTCGCCCATCTCGATGATGGAGACATCGAAGGTGCCGCCGCCGAGGTCGTAGACCATGATCTTCTGGTCGTCTTCCTTATCGATGCCGTATGCCAGAGAAGCGGCAGTGGGCTCGTTGATGATACGCTTGACGTTCAGGCCCGCGATGGTGCCGGCGTCCTTGGTAGCCTGACGCTGGCTGTCGTTGAAGTAGGCGGGAACGGTGATGACGGCCTCGGTGACGGGCTCGCCCAGATAAGCTTCGGCGTCAGCCTTCAGCTTCTGCAGGATCATGGCGCTGACCTGCTGGGGAGTGTACTCCTTGCCGTTCAGGGTCACCTTATGGTCGGTGCCCATCTGACGCTTGATGGAAGAAACGGTGTTCTCCGGGTTGGTGATGGCCTGACGCTTTGCGACCTGACCAACCAGACGGTCGCCGGTCTTGGTGAAGCCAACAACGGACGGGGTGGTGCGGGCACCCTCAGAGTTTGCGATGACGACGGGCTCGCCGCCCTCCATGACAGCCACGCAGCTATTGGTGGTGCCAAGGTCGATACCAATGATCTTACTCATAATAAAAGCTCCTCTCAATTCAGAACGTATTGTTTATATGATGCTCAAAGTGGATAAGCGGATGTTTATTGAAACTCCCCTGCGGGAGGTTTGGCTTATTCAGCCACCACAACGGTCGCATGGCGGACGATCTTGTCGCCCAGCTTGTAACCCTTCTGGTAAACGGTGACCACCGTGCCGCTCTCTTGGCCCTCTTCTGCGGGGACCTGCTGCACGGCGTTCATGATGTTGGGATCAAAGGCCTTGCCCAGTGCTTCGATCTCCTCCACATGGAGGGTATCCAGCGCCTTGGCGGCTTTGTCCAGCGTCATGGTCACGCCCTTTTTGTAATTTTCGTCGGTGGTGGGGGCGTTGGCCGCCATCTCCAGCGTATCGAGGATCGGGATGATCTGGTTGACCGCGAAGGAAATGCCGTCGTTGAACTTCTGGTCAGCCTCGCGGGCAGTGCGCTTGCGGTAGTTGTCGTACTCGGCAGCCATCCGCAGCAGCTTGTCTTTCGTCTGGCCCGCCTCCTGCTGGGCGGCTTCGAGCTTAGCCTTCACGGCCTCTAGCTCATGGGTCTTTTTGTTGAACCAGCCGTCCTTCTTGCCGTCCTTTTCCTCGGCGGCGGGAGCAGCCTGTTCCGCAGCCGCTTCCGGTGCGGCCTGTTCTGCGGTCTTGGGCTCCGCAGCGGGCTGTTCCTGCTGCGGGGTCTTCTTGGTTTCTTCGCTCATTCGAGATCCTCCTTATAGATCACAGTCCGCCGGGGTGCGGCTGCCTGCGGGGTATCTTTTTGTCGGCCACTCATTCCCTCGCCCAGATGATCGGCAAAGGCGTGGAGCAGCGGCATCAGCTTCTGGAACGGCATCCGGGTGGGTCCGATCAGTGCCACCGAACCCCACAGCCCGCCGCCGACCAGATACCGGTCGCTGACGATGCACAGGCCGGGGATCTGCGGCTCAATATCCTCACCCAGCAGCACGCTTTCCCTGCGCTCTGTAGGCGGTGCGATGAGCCGGGCGGCCTCTTCCTCGTCGTTCAGCAGCGAGAGGATGGAGCCGACCTTGCCTTCCAGCTGGGGCCAGTCGAGCAGGTACTGCTCACCGCCCAGATAGACATGGGGCGTGGTGGAATCCTGCAAGATCGCCGCCGCCGCCGAGACCACCGGCACCAGCTCCGGGCCGATCTGGCTGCACAGCTCCGCAAGGAGCCGGGGCGAAAGATCTACGGGAGCCACGAAGGTCAGGTTCCGGTTGAGCAGAGCGGCCAGCGCCGCCGCGTTCTCGCGGGAGAGACCGGTGCGGACCCGCGCCACACGGGTGCGGACGTAACCGGCTGTGGTGACGGCCAGAACTGCCGCCGCGCTGCGGCCCACCTGCACGACTTCGTAATGCGCAATGCACAGATCCTCGGCACAGGGGGTGCTGATGGCGGCCGTGCAGCCGCTGATGGCGGCCAGCGCCTTTGCCGCGCCCTGCGCGAGCTTTTCAGGCTCATGGTCAAGGCTGGCGAACACGGCATCCACCCGTGCACCGGTCACACGATCCAGCGGCTGATCGTCGGTCAGCAGATTATCCAGATAATAACGGTAGCCCTTGGCGCTGGGCACGCGGCCCGCGCTGGTGTGGGGCTGCTCCAGCAGACCCAGCTTTGTCAGCGCCGCCATCTCGTTGCGCAGCGTCGCGCTGGAAACTGCCATGTCAAAGTAGTTTGCCAGCACACTGCTGCCCACGGGCTCACCTTCGAGACCATACAGCGCCACGATTGCCTGCAAGACTCGCTGCTTGCGTGCATCCATCGTCATAGCGCCTGCCTCCTTTGTTTGCTTTTCGTTCTTTAGCACTCCATCTTCCTGAGTGCTAAGACCATTATATTCAATTTTCCGGCGCTGTCAATAGGTTCGCAGAAAAGTTTTGAAAGATTCACAAATTATACATCTCTCTCCAATCAAAATCGGCCAAGCCGGAAAATCGGATCAGCGTTTGCGCCCACTGGCGCACCGCCCGATTTTTCAGCTTGGCCTTCTTCATTTATACTGTTATTCTTCCATTTGTTTGGCCAGAAACGCCGCCGCAACGGCTATCGCCTTTTGCTGGGCAGCGTCTGGCTGGGCGCTCTTGTCCTCGGTCAAAAGCCCCACCGCGCCGGTCACATCCCCCGCCGCGATGATGGGGCTGACGCAGAGCAGCACCCGCTGGGCCCCCTCGCAGGGCAGCAGGGTCTTCTCCGCCTCGCCCTCGCTGGCGTAGGGCTTGCGGCCGTCCATCAGCCTTTCCAGCGGCTGACTGACGCTGCGGTCGATGAGGTCCCGCCGCCCGGCACCGGACGCCGTGAGGATACGGTCCCGGTCGCAGACGAAGGCCGTCAGTGCGAAACTCTTGCTCAACGCATCGACGTACTGGGTCGTCACGCCGCTCAGCTCCCCCACCGGCGAATACTTTTTGAAGATGACCTCTCCCTCGCCGGTGGTGAAAATTTCCAGCGGGTCGCCCCGGCGGATGCGCTGGGTGCGGCGGATCTCCTTCGGGATGACCACCCGCCCCAGCTCGTCGATGCGGCGCACGATGCCTGTCGCTTTCATAGCACATTCTCCCTTTCTCTGTTCGGCGTTTCCTTTGCTCCCAGATTTCGTTTTCTGTGGTTATTTTGTGGTAAGAGAAGGAGAATTATTCAATCTCAGATTTTCTGCCTGATGCTCCGGCTGCTCCCAGTTTTTTGTTTGTCTTCATACATCCGCTGATCGGCAAGGATGCGCAGCTCCCGCACGTCGGCGCTGTCCGCCGGGTAACAGACCACGCCGCAGCTGGTGCTGATGTCGATGGTCTGCCCCTCCAGCACATAAGTCTGGCGGATGATCGATTTGATGGTTTCCATCCGCTGCGCACACCATTCTGCGTCCACTTCGCCGTTGACGATAAGGGCGAACTCGTCGCCGCCGATGCGGAAGGCGTAGTCCGTGTTCCGCACACAGCTCCGCAGCCGGCCCGCCACCGCTTTGAGCAGCTGGTCGCCGACGTCATGGCCGTAAGTATCATTCACCGGCTTGAACCGGTCAAGGTCGAGGTAGAACAGCACAAAAGGCTCGCCCTGCTGTTCCTTTTCTTTCAGGGTCTTGTTGAAGCACCGTTCGTTGAACAGGCCGGTCAGGCCGTCGCTGTTGGCAAGGCCCTCCATCTTTTTGCGCTCGCTGGCCTCCGCACGCAGGGCGTGTTCCTTTTCCTCCACTTCCTGCCGGGCGTTGATTCGGACAAACCGCACCAGCGTGAACACAATGCCCGCCATCAATGCGATCAGCAGCAGGATGGTCGCCGTCTGGATCTTCCGCATCCCGGCGTCCACCACGCTCCGGTCCACGATGCCGACGATGCTCAGGCTCTGAAAACCCACCGGCTGATAGACCAGATAATAGCTCTTGCCCCCATAACGGTACGCCACACTGCCCCGGCCGCTGTTCTGCACGTCTTCGCGCATCTTGGCTAAGGCATTGGTGTTGACCTGTGCGTTCTGCTCCAGAAAATCAAACAGGTTTTCCATCCAGCGCTCGATCTCACTCTTCGGCTCTTCGGAGAGCATGATATCACCCGACGGATAGATGATGTAGCAATCGCTCTGGCCGTTGTAGGCGTGCCCGCCGATCATCTCTTCCAGCGTCTCGTTGTCATAGCTGACAGCGATGCAGGTGTAGGTCTCGCCGTCCACTTCCACCGGCTCAATGGGTACCGTGAACACGACCCGGCGCTCCCCGTTTTTCATGGTATAGCTGCCCACACAGGGATGTCCGGTGGTGTACATTTCGGAAAATGCGCCCCAGATGTGCTTAGCTGAGCCATAGCCGCCCTCGGCATCCAGATAGGTGCAGTCTTCGTTGAACAAGTACAGGCCGCTGTATTTCCATGTAGGCTTCTGTTGGTTGAACAGGCACAGACTGGCCCGGACCGCCTCCCCGTCGGCGTCATCCTGCAGGTTGCTGCCCCACTCGCTCAGCACGTTCCAGTTCCGCTGGGCGAACATGGTGAAGGTCTTGTCCACCTGCTCATAGGTCTCCAGCAGGTTTTTGGTGCTCTCGGTGTAAAACTGGTGCTGGACATAGATCATATACCCCACGATGCCCACCACAAGCACGGCAGCCAGCAGGATCGACAGCGTGATCTTCTCTTTGCTCCTCTTCATATTCCACGCCTTCTTTTGCGATGCTTCGTTTATTTTTCACTGCCTCAACTTTTTCTCGAAGGACGGTTAAGATTTCTTTACCGTTTTTTCAATAAAAATTTATCAAAACCAGTGATTTTTGTCAATGGCATTTTTCCTGTTTTCCCGAAGGGACTGGTCGTTTTTTTCGGTTTATGCTATACTGGGATCGAATCCGGGACATCCCCGAACCAAGGAGCGTTTCATGCAACAGATCGTAATTTTAGGCGGCGGTGCTGCGGGTATGGCAGCCGCGCTGGCGGCGGCACAGGCGGCGGGCAGCGCGGCCCGCATCACCCTGCTGGACCGCAACCCCCGCTGCGGCAAAAAGCTGCTGGCAACCGGCAACGGCCGCTGCAACCTCGACAACACCGGCATCGCGCCGGAGTGCTATTTCACCGCCGACCCCAAGGCGCTGGCCCCGCTGCTGGCGGCGGTGGAGCGGAGCGCCCCGTTGGAGTGGTTCCGGGCGCTGGGCCTTTACACCCGCACCGACGAGGCCGGGCGGATTTACCCTTACTCGAATCAAGCCGCCGATGTGCTGGCCCTGCTGGAAGGGCAGATGGCCCGCCTCGGCGTAGAGGTGCGGACCGGCTGCACCGTAAATACCATCAGCCAGAACCGGAACGGTTACACCGTCCTCTTCGACAGCGCCGAGCACAGTAACGAGACCCTCCACGCCGATGCCGTCATCTGTGCGCTGGGCGGCAACGCAGGCCCTCAGTTCGGCACCGACGGCTTCGGTACCAAGTTCGCCGCCCAGTGCGGCGGGAAGCTGGAGCCGCTCTACCCCTGCCTGACCGCCTTGCAGGTGGCAAAACCGAACAGATCCCTTGCGGGCATCCGGGCCAAGGCCGCAGCCTCCCTGCTGGACCTCGACCGGCACACCACCCTCGCCGCCGAGACGGGCGAGGTACAGTTCACCGAATACGGCCTGTCCGGCATCTGCATCATGCAGCTTTCCGGTCTGCTGGCCCCCAAGCGCGGGCCCAAGCGCCCTGCCGTGGAGCTGGACCTCTTCCCCGCGCTGGACGAAGCGGCCCTGACGGCCCTGTTCGCGGGGCGGGTGTCCCTGCTGCCCGGCAAGACCCCCGCCGATCTCTGGACGGGTCTGCTGAACCCGAAGCTGGGCAAGGCGCTCTGGGCCGCAGCCCATCTGCCGGACAAGCCCCTGAACACCCTGCCCGATGCCGCGTGGCAGGTGCTGGCCAACACCGCAAAGCACTGGCTCTTCGAGGGGCTGACCCCCTGCGGATGGAAACAGGCCCAGACCACCGGCGGCGGTCTGAGCCTGACAGAGCTGGAACCCAGTTTTCAATTCAAGGGCTGCCCCGGCCTCTACTTTGTGGGCGAAACGCTGGACTGCGCCGGAATGTGCGGCGGCTTCAACCTCCACTGGGCCTTCGGCAGCGGCATCACCGCCGGGCGGGACGCGGTGCGCTGGCTGTCAGCGGCGCGACATCCCGCCCATAAAAAACGCGGGCAGCGTAATTCCGGGTGATCCGCGCCACCGTGCCGGAAAGCCCCGCCACGCCCACGAGGTTGGGCAGCATCATCAGCCCATTGAACGTGTCGGACAGGTCCCACGCGAGGTCGAGCTTCATCACCGCGCCCACCACGATGATCCCCACGAACACAGCCTGATACGCCCCGCCGGCCCGCGGCCCCAGCAGGTAGCTGACCGCCTTGGTGCCGTACTGGCTCCATCCCAACACTGTGGAGTAGGCGAACAGTAAGATCGACACCGCGATGAACTTGGGCCCGAAGCTGCCGAAGACGGTGGAAAAGGCTTCGCCCACCAGCGCGGAACCCACGACCCCGGCGGCGGCGCGGCCTGTTTCCAGATCCACCAGACCCGACGTCAGGATGACAAGGGCTGTCAGGGTGCAGACCACAAGGGTGTCCGCAAAGACCTCGAACAGCCCCCACATCCCCTGCTGCACCGGCTCGGTGACGTTGGAGGACGAATGCACCATGACCGACGCGCCGAGACCCGCTTCGTTGGAAAAGGCCCCCCGCTTGAACCCCCACGTCACGGCGCGGGCCACGCAGCAGCCCAGCACCCCACCGCCCGCCGGGGCCAGCCCGAAGGCCCCCCGGAAGATGGCCGCGAAGGCCGCCGGGACGGCAGAAGCGTGGACCAGCACCACCACCAGCGCCCCGCCGAGGTAGAACAGGGCCATCAGCGGCACGACCCGCTCCGCCACCGCCGCCACCCGCTTGAGCCCGCCGAAGATCACCGCCGCCGAACATCCGGCCAGCACCACCCCGGTGGCCAGTTCCGGCACCCCGAAGGCGGCGCGCAGGTTCCCCGCGATGGAATTGATCTGGCTCATGTTCCCCATGCCGAACGACGCCAGCACACAGGAGGCTGCAAACAGCACGGCCAGCACCCGGCCCAGCTGCTTGCAGCCTTTTTTGCGCCCCAGCCCATCGGCGAGGTAGTACATCGCGCCACCCTGCCACACGCCCTCCTCATTCTTGTGCCGGTAAAAGATGCCCAGCACGTTTTCGGAAAAGCTGGTCATCATGCCGAGGAGGGCCATGACCCACATCCAGAACACCGCCCCCGGCCCGCCGCTGAGGATGGCCGTTGCCACCCCCACGATGTTGCCGGTGCCGATGGTGGCCGCCAGCGCGGTGCACAGGCTCTGGAACTGGCTGATCGCCTGATCGTCGGTGCCCGTGTGGGCGGTCACGTTCCGGTCGGTGAAGATGGCCCCGATGGTCTGCCGCATCCAGTACCGGAAGTGCACGAGCTGGAAAAAACCCGTCCGTACCGAGAGCATCACCCCCGCCCCGAAGAGCAGTGCCAGCCCCAGCGGCCCCCACACGACCCCATTGACCGCGCCGTTGACGGCAGTAATGGTCTCCAACATCGCAAGATCCCCCCTGCCACACTGTATGGCAGAGGGGATCGTTGTATGCGCCGGGATCGTTTTTTGTATAATCCGCCCTTTGCCGGGCCATCCTTTCGGTATCATTTGCAAAAAGGAGGGCGCAGGATGCACAAGGGAGGTTGGAGGCCGTTCTGGGCTGCGCTGGGAGCGGCGTTGCTGGTGCTGCTGCCCCTTGTGGGCGGCACGGTGCTGCTCACCCGCCGGATGCTGCATACCCAGCTCCTTGCCCAGACCGCCGAACCTCAGCAGGGCGTGCCCATCACGCTGCCCAAGGAGGACGACCGGATGACGGTGCTGCTCTGCACTGCCGGGGAGCAGCCGGGCTTTCTGCTCCTCTACCTGAACGCCCCGCAGAACGTCTGCAGCCTCTTGGCCGTGCCGGGGGAGCTGACCGTGCCCTTCGGGGATGGGGAAGCGTCCCTCACCCGCTGCTACGCGGCGGCGGGCCCGGCGCGGTGCCGCCAAGCCCTGCTGGAAACGCTGGCCCTGCCGGAGGATACCTTTTATCTGGCTCTTTCCCCCGCCGTGCTGGAAAAGCTGGCGTCCCGCTACGGGGCCGTGCGGGTGGGGTTCTCCGGGGCATTCACCACCGAAGAGCTGGCCGCCCTCGGCCAGACCGGCAATGTCCAGACCCTCAGCGCGGGGGAAGCCTCCGCCTTTCTGACCGGCCTCGACGAAGCCGGGCGCATCCCGCCTGCCCACCGGGCCGCGGCACGGGCCGCAGTGTGGGACGCCTTTTTCCGGCAGGATCTCGAACTGCTCCCCGCCTCCCTGCCGGACGCCCTCCGGGCCCAGAGTTCCGCCCTGCTGACGGACTTCACCGCGCAGGACTACGCCCGCCTCGGCGAGATTCTGGAGTTCCTCGCCAACCGCGCAGCCCCCATCCGGGCCGACGCTTTGCCCGGCGCATGGGACCGGGCCAGCGGCACTTATTCGGTCACGGAAGCCTCCCGCGCGGCGGTGCAGACTTTCCTCAACGTTTCGCCCACCGACGAACAGGCATCGTCCGCCAGCGAGCCGTAACCCAGCACGAACGTTCCCGCAAGGCCGGGCGTTTCGCCGGTCAGGTCAAAATCGCTCAACAGACTCAACCGCACCCCCTGCTGTGCCGCTGCAACCCGAAGGGCCGGGTCCGGCGGGGCCTGTTTCACCTCAGCCAGCAGGTGCAGCCCCGTGTGCAGCCCGGCTAAGGTCAGCTCACCGGGGGCAAAAGCCCCGTTCAGCGCCTTGGTCAGCGCGTCCCGCCGGGCCTTGTAGGCCACCCGCTCCCGCGCCAGATGCCGGGTAAAGTACCCCTCGGTGATGAACCGGGCCAGCGTCTGCTGCTCGAACCGGCTGACCGTGCTGGAATAAAGCCGGTAAGCCGCCCGCCACGCCGGGAGGAGCTGCACCGGCAGCACCATATAGGCGATGCGGATGCTGGGGGCAAGGCTCCGGGAGCAGGTGGAGAGATAGATCACCGGGCCGTCGGCCCCGGCCATCCCCTGCAAGCTGGGCAGTGGGCGGGTGTCGAACCGGAACTCGGAGTCGTAGTCGTCCTCGATGATGTACCGCTCCCCCGGCTTGCGGGACGCCCAATGGAGCAGCTCCGCCCGCCGCCCGGCGGGCATGGTGACCCCCGTGGGGAACTGGTGGCTTGGGGTGACGTAGCAGACCGCCGCGCCCGACCGGGTCAGTGCCTCGATGGACAGGCCGTCCTCGTCCACAGGCAGGCAGCAGCAGGGTACGCCGTTGTTTTCCAACACCCGCTTGGCGCGGGGGTAGCCGGGGTTTTCCACCGCCGCCGCACCGGGCAGCAGCGGGGCCAGCAGCCCCAGCAGGTATTCCAATCCGGCTCCCACCACGATCTGTTCCGCGCTGCACCGCACGCCCCGGTACTCTTCGAGGTAGCTAGCCAGCGCCCGCCGCAGTTCGAGATCGCCCTGCGCGTCGCCGTGGGTCAGCAGCTCCGGCGAGGAATAGAGCAGCTCCTTTTGGAGCCGCGCCCATGTCCGGAACGGGAAGAGCGCCGGGTCCACCCCCCGCGTGGAGAGATCATAGCGGACGGGCCGCTCCGGCTGGGCCGCCGGGGGCAGCGGAGCCGGGGCGGCGGGCAGGGTCTCCGGCCGGACGGGCAGGGCCAGATACTCCTGTACATAAAAACCGCTGCGCTCCCGCGATTCCAGATACCCTTCCGCCGCCAGAAGCTGATACGCGGCGTCCACCGTGTTGACCGACACCGACAATTCCGCCGCCAGCCGCCGCTTGCCGGGCATCCGAGTGCCCGCCGGGATGGCCCCGGTACGCATTTCCTCCGCAAGGCTATCGTAGAGCTGTTCGTACAGCGGCACCGCCGAGGCCGCATCCAGCGCTGTTGTCAAGTGGAACACAAAACCCCTCCTCTTTTTGGGCAGTCTCCCAAACTGACCCCATAAAAAAACTCCATTCTGGGTATTTTCACGGGTTCAGTTCTGCGTATAATAAGAGCATACCCGCCGAGGCCGAAAAAGTCAATCGGTTTTATGGGTTTTGTGAAAATGGAGGGAATACATCATGTCAACAACCGCAATGTGGCTGCTGCTGGCAGTCGTCGTCATCGTTATCCTCTTTGCCAGTGTGCTGTATAAGCGCACCTTTACCGTGCACGAGCTGGCGCTCACCGGCGTCATGGCCGCGCTGAGCCTTGTGGCCTACCTGTTCTTCCGGGTGCCGTTCTACGGCGGCTCCTCGTTCCATCTGGGCAACACCTTCACGGCCCTGACTGCCCTGCTGCTGGACGGCGTGTCCGGCGGTCTGGCCGGTGCCATCGGTCTGGCGCTGGCCGACATTCTGGCCGGTGATCCGGGTTACGCCGTCACCACCTTTGTGCTGAAGTTCATCATCGGCATCACCTGCGGTGCCGTGGCACACAAGGCCTTCAAGCTCCGCGACCTCGACCGCCACAGCGCCGGTTACCTCGTCAAGGTCATCGTGGCTGCCGGTTCCGGTCTGCTGCTGAACGTGGTCACCGACCCGTTCCTCGGCTACTTCCGCAACGTTTACATCTTCGGTCAGGAGTACACCGTCGCACAGGCTCTTTCCAAGATCGCCGGCGGCGTCACCTTCGTCAACAGCGTGGCCTCCACGGTCTGCGCCGTTATCCTCTACCTCGCCCTGCGCCCGGCGCTGGAACGCGCCAATCTCCTGCCCAAGGGTGAGAAGAAGCACTAAGCATTTCTCGATCCTCTCCACAGGTCTCTGACAAAACCGCCCCCGGTGCTGCACGCTCATGCAGCACCGGGGACGGTTGCGTTTTAATTGATACTGTTTTGTTCCAGCTGCTCCAAAAAGACGTCCGGCGTATAGACCGGTACCGACGATTTCGCGTAGTCTTTCGTGTTGCGGGTCACGATGCAGTCCACCTGAGAACGCAGTGCCGTTTCGATCATCACGGCATCCTCAAAGTCCGCAGTCGGGGATGCGATCGCGTGGAACACATCCTCTGCCGAAGTATCCAGCAGCCCTACGATCGTCAATAGCTGACTGAGTTTCTGACGGCTTTCCTTATCACTGTGGGTGCAGCGGTGGGTCAGGTAATAGATATCCGTCGCCGCCTTTGCGGTAATGCAGCCGGTAAACCATTCCGCTGCGGCCGCGCGGAAGATGCTTCGTGCCGGAATGGAGAACGGCTCCCGATTTTGCAGAAAATCCATTACGACGCAGGTATCCAGCAGCACCTTCATAACTTCCCTAGCCTTTCCTCCCGTGCCTGTTCCAGCGTCATCGTCGCCGGGACGCTGCCAAACAGCGACTCCACTGTGTTCAGCTTATTCTGGTAGGGCGAGGTCAATTTTGCAATGGTCTTGCCGTTGCGGGTGATGTAGACTTCCTCCGTTGCAGCCAGCAGAAGATATTTGCCCAAGTTATTCTTGAGCTCCGTTGCAGTGATCGACATCTTGACAGCCTCCTTTTCCTCATCGTACTATTATTATATCAAATTCGTTCGATGAATTCAAATGAATCGGACGAATTTATCAAATAAAATATCCCGGTCTGGCATTCATTCGATGCAAACCGGGACATTCTTTTATTCTTTCTCAAACACCAAGAACCGGAAGGCGATGTCCGTCGTCAATTCCGGGAGGGCGGCGAGGCGGGCCGCGCCGTCGCGGGGCGTCTTCCAGTAGTAGGGCGTCATGGCGAAAAGCGCTTCCAGCTGGGCAGCGGGCACCGTGATGGTGCCGGAGACTTCCCGCTCTCCAATGGGGCGGAAGCCCTCATAGGCCACCTGCTGCACCGGATTTTTGTAGGGCGTATCGTAGAGGATCGCCTTCATCTGGTACAGATGCTCCGCGCCGGGCACGACATAGATCATCCGCCCGCCGGGGCGCAGGACGCGGAGGAACTCCTCCCGCGCAAAGGGCGAGAAGCAGTTCAGCAGCAGGTCGGCCCAGCCGGTGCGGACGGGCTGGGCAAAGCTGGACGCCACGGCGTACCGGGCTGCGGGCAGAGCTTTGGCGGCCCAGCGGACCGCCGGTTTTGCGATGTCGAACCCGGCCAGCGCCAGCGGCTGTTCCGCCGCTTCGAACTGCCCGGCGATGCACCGGTCATACCAGCCCTCGCCGCAGCCCGCATCCAGCAGGTGCAGCGGCGCATCCGGCGCGGCGGGCTGGCCGTATTCGAGGCAAAGCTTGCCCAGCGCCTGACCAAAGATGCCGTAGTACCCCCCGTTGAGGAAGGCGCGGCGGGCGGCGACCATCTCCTTGCTGTCGCCGGGGGCCTTGGTGCGCATACTCTGCACCGGCAGCAGATGCCAGTAGCCCTCCTTGGCGCGGTCAAAGCAGTGGCCGGAGGGGCACTTCAGGTCCCGCTCACCGGTCAGCGGCCCGCCGCACAGCGGGCACTGCCACGGCTCACATTTCATCGCTGCGATCCTCGATGGGGGCCGTTGCACCGCCGTGGGCGTTCATATACTCCTCGAAGTTGGTGAACTTCTGCTGCGGCGGGCGGCGGCTGATGAGTACAAGGCCCGGATCTTCGTCCCGGCTGGGGGCGGCGGCACGGCCGCGCCCGCGGGAGGTCTCCTGCTTGGGGGCGCGGGGCGCACGGGCGGGCTGGCTGCTGCGCTCACTGCGGGGTTTGACGCTCTGGGCACTGTTCTGGGCCGGGCGGGCAGCGCGGTCGCCGTTACGCTCCGTGCGCTCATTGCGGCTGCTGCGGGCCGGGCGGCTCTGGCCGTTCTGGCCGTTCGGCTGGGCATTGCGGCGGTTCTGGCCGCTGCCCTGTTCGCTCTTGGCGTTGTTCGCTGCCGGAGCGGCCTTGGCGGCGGGCTGAGCCGGGGCGGCCTTCTTCGCAGGGCGGAGCGGCGTTGCCTCCGGGGCGCTCACGAAGTGGGGGTCAAACTTGGGCTGCGCATTGCTGCCCCGGTTGGGGGCGGCACTGTCCTCGCGGCGGGGGCGGTTATTATTGGAACGGCGGTTTTCATTGCGCCCGCCGGAAGTTCGCTTCTGATTTTCGTCCATGGATGGTTCCTCTTTCGGTTGAGATTTCAACGGCTGCTTTTCTGCGGCCGGTTTTTCTTTTTTGGGTCTGGCCGGTTTCACGGCCTTGGCGGGCTGTTCCGGCTTGGCAGCCGGGGCTTCGGCTTCCGCCTTGGGCTTTTTGCCCCGCACCGGCGGCTCCTTCTTGGCGGGGGCGGGCACGCCGTCCCACGGGTGGCCGGACACCACCGGGATCTTCTGGCGGTTCAGCTTTTCGATGCCGGCCAGATACTCCTGCTCCTCCGGGGCGCAGAAGCTGACGGCGGTGCCGTCTGCGCCCGCGCGGGCCGTGCGGCCGATGCGGTGGACGTAAGTTTCCGGCACTTCGGGCAGGTCGTAGTTGAAGACATGGGACAGCTCGCTGATGTCGATGCCGCGGGCGGCGATGTCGGTGGCGACCAGCACCTTGGTCTGCCCGGCCTTGAAGCCTTCCAGCGCGGCCACACGGGCGGACTGGCTCTTGTTGCCGTGGATGGCGGCGGCAGGGATGCCCTGCTTGTTCAGGTCTTTTGCGATCTTATCCGCGCCGTGCTTGGTGCGGCTGAAGACCAGCGCGTTCTGCACCGGCGGATTCAGGTTCTGGATGAGCCACGGCAGCAGGAATTTCTTGTTGCCCTTCTCGACGAAGTACAGGCTCTGGTCGATGCGGTCCACCGTGCTGGACACGGGGTCCACCTTGACGAAGGCGGGGTCGTGCAGGATGCCCGCCGCCAGCTGCTCGATCTCCTTGGGCATAGTGGCGCTGAACATCAGGTTCTGGCGCACTTTGGGCAGCTTTGCGATGACCTTCTTCACGTCATGCACAAAGCCCATGTCCAGCATCCGGTCGGCCTCGTCCAGCACGAAGATCTCAATGCTGCCGAGGTCGATGAGTCCCTGCCCCACAAGGTCGTTCAGGCGGCCGGGGCAGGCGATGAGGATATCGACGCCCTTTTTGATGGCTGCCACCTGCGGGGCCTGACCCACACCGCCGAAAATGACGGTGCTGCGCAGGGAGAGGTACTTGCCGTACATTTCAAAGCTCTCGCCGATCTGCAGAGCCAGCTCACGGGTGGGGGTGAGGATCAGGGCGCGGACGGCCCCTTTCTTCTTTGCAGGGTTCGCGGTCAGGCGGTCGAGCATGGGCAGCGCAAAGGCTGCGGTCTTGCCGGTGCCCGTTTGGGCGCAGCCCATCAAGTCCCTCCCGGCCAGCACCGGCGGGATGGCCGATGCCTGAATGGGCGAGGGGGATTCGTAACCCGCCTCCGCAACGGCACGCAGCAGCGGGGCGGACAGATTCAGTTCGTTAAAAGTCATGGTTCTCCTGTATCAATAAAATGTTTCCCTCTTTGCCAGAAGCTCCCCCCTGCTGGGGGAGCTGGCATTTCGTAACGTTTATTCTTTGATCTTACGGCACTCGATGTAGTACCGCTTTTCCTCCGCATGGCCCATGCTGAAGGTCTTGCGGGGCAGCACGCCGCCCATCACGATGCCTTTGAACAGGTCGCTCTTTTCAAAGGGCGGCAGCAGGAAGGCCACGCCGCCCTGCTGTTTGCACAGGGCACGGACGGCGGGCTCGTCGTGAACGTAATCCACGCGGGCCTCGATGTGGCGGGCCATAAAGTATTCGATGAAGGTGTCGATGGTGCCGACGGTCAGGGGCGCAATGGGGCGCTCGAAGCTGAGCACGTTGGCAATGTGGGGGCCCGCCAACGTAAAGGACTGCTGCTTGGCATCGCCGAAGCAGATGCCCGCGTTGTTGGAGTCGCTCCACGCGATGAGGGCCAGCAGCACCGCGCCGCAGTCCACATTGAACAGCACGCGGTGGATGGGCTCGATCTCAATGGCCGGGGAGTGGACGTTGCACACCTCGGCAAGGCACCACCGGGCCGGGTGGTGTTCCCGCTGCTCCGGGGTCAGGGTGGGCTTCAGTTCCTCCCAGCAGGCCTTGGCGGAAGCCAGCGAATGATTGCCGTCGCCGACGGCCAGCGTCAGCGGCGCGGCCCCCTTGGCCTCCGGGTATTTGGCGTCAAAGGCTTCCTGACTGCCCAGTTGCTGCAAGGCGGCGTCGATCTGGGCCAGCAGCGCCGGGTCCTCCACGGCCCAGCCCGCAATGTGGCCGCCGCCCAGCATCAGTTCGCCCTCGTAGACTTTGCGCAGCTGCGCCTTTTTCTCACCGATGGGCTCGATGAGGGTGCAGTCCGGGTCGTCGGCCAGCATCATGATGTGGGGCGTTTCGAGGCTGGCCCCCCGCCGGACGGCCATCCGGGGCGGGATGCGGCTCTCCACCGTGTGCTCGCTGGGGCGGATGTCCGCCTTGGCGCCCTCGGCGTAGCTGTAGGCTTCGAGGTCGATCTTGCCCACGAGGCCCTGCCGCACCCAGCCGCTCTGCTCGGTGCGCTCCACGTAGATGAAGCCGTCCACGGCGCGGGTCAGCACCGACTGGGTGTATTCGTCCATGGTCGCATGGATCGTTTCGATCTTCCGGGGGACATCCTCGTCTTCCAGATACACTTCCGGCAGGATCAGGTTCAGCGCACTGGGTGAACCTGCCGCTGCCCATTCCGCCTTTTCCCAATAGGAGCGGTCGCTGGTGAACTGGTCACAGGCCACGCAGCCCCACTGCTCCAGTTTGATCTGCTCCGACGGCAGCAGGATATGTGCCGGGGAAAAGCAGGGTGTTTTTTTCATATCACATTCCTCCCTCTCATGAAAGGGTTTCGCAGGTTCATTCAAAAATTCCAGCCGTCGGGTCCCACACGACGACATGTTCCGCACCCGCCTCGGTCTGGCTCTGGACAAGGGCGGTGCGCTCCTCGTCGGTCATGGTGGAAGCCGAGGGCACCCGCACCAGCAGGTTCTTCACGCCCAGCTCCACCGCCGGGACGCCCAGCGTCGGGGAGGTGCCGGTCACCTCGGCCAGTGTATAGCTGTACCAGAGGGTCATGCTGCCGCCGAAACGCTGTTCCCACGCGGTGATGTCTGCCGTCAGCTGGTCGGCGCGGCCCACACCGTTGGTGGAGCCGTAGTCCTGCTTGCTGCTGGTAGAGGAGGGAAACTGGACATTTTCCAGCACGATCTGGTCAAAGCCCGCCGTGTGCAGCTCGTCGATAAGGTCGCCGATGTACTGCACCGCCTCGGCGGCATAGGGGTTCAGCCACGGATTGCCGCCAGCGGACGCCTTATTGTCCAGCCAGAGATACTCCTGATTCTTATACCGGATGGCCATGGCGTGATCCACGCGGGCACCGGCGGGGTCCCGGAAGGCGGCAAGCTTCGCCACCGGGATCAGGCCCTCGTCCTTGAAGATGGAGGCCACCTTGGCCGGGTCCACCGTCACGCTGGCAGGGCTGGCCGCTGCGGCGGGCACTTGCGAAGCGTAATAGACGGCGCCGGCGGCATCCTTCAGGGTGACGACCGCGTACTTCGCGCCCTGCGCAGCGAGCTGCTGGGCTGCGGCGCGGATGGCGGCATCATCGGTCAGGGTCGTGAGGTCGGCCTCTGCCCAAGCGCCCTCCACGATGGCGGTGCCGTCCACAGCGGGCGTCACCACCTCCGGCTGGGCCTCCGAAGAAGCTGCCGGTTCCTCCGCCACGGACGACGCCGTGCTCTCGGCTGCGGAGGAAGCGCTCCCGCTCGCCGGGGAGGAGGCGGAAAGATCCCGGTTGCGCACGACGGTGTACCACGTATGGGTCGCCCAGTCCAGCACATGCGGCGCGGCCACCCATGCAGCGGCCAGCACCACGAGGACCAGCACCGCGATGCCAATGCCCTTTTTCACCCGCATCTCGCGGCTGTAAAAGCTGCGCCGGTAGCGCTTGACCTTCTGGCGTTTTGGATATTTTGCCATAATGAACCACCCTCCCTTGGGGTCTTTACAAGATCACGGAATGGCCGGTAAAGCCATAGATGGCCAGCGCCAGCACACCGATGTAGATCAGCGTGATGGGCAAGCCGCGAAACGCTTCCGGGATGGCCCGGCTGCGCAGACGATTCTGGGCTTCCGTCACCAGCATGACGGCCAGCAGATAGCCGAGGCCGCTGCCAAGGCCGAAGCCGATGGACTGCTCCAGCGTAAAGCTCTGGGTGCGCTCGACCAGAACGGTGCCCAGCACGCCGCTGTTCACGGCGGCGATGGGCAGGATGCGGATGAGCTGGCCGCTGCGCGGGCCCTTGGCCAGCTTCAGGACCACCAGCTCAAACAGGCAGACCACCGCGATGCACGCAAGGTACACCACCGGGCGAAGCTGGGCGCGGTTGGGCAGCGGGGCGAGGAGGCGGCCCGCATAAAAGGCCAACGGAGCCACCAGTACCTGCGTGATGCAGAGCATCAGCGCGAACCACCAGCTGCTGGTCCGCTTGTCGCCGACCAGTTGGACAAGGCGGGAAACGCCGAGGCCGCGGGTGAAGATGGCATTCTGGGCAAAGATGGCCAGCACCGCGTAGCTGAAGAACACGCCCACAAGATGCAGCACTTCGCTCATTCTTTCTCCTCCTTCCCGCTCTCTTGGCTCTGGGGATGCACGGCCAGATAGCCGCGCGCCTCATTTTTCAGGTATTCGCGCTGTTTGCGGGCCAGCGCACGCCAGACGGCGCACACCACGCCCAGCACGATGAAGCCGCCCGCCGGCATACTGGCCATGGGCAGGATGGAGCGGCTCAGCTCCACGCCGAACACGGTGCCGAAGGCCAGCCACTCGCGGACGCAGCCAAGGATCAGCAGGAGCAGCGCGTAGCCCAGCGTGATGCGCAGACCTTTCGAAACAGCCTTGTGCATGGACTCCTGCACCCGGCCAAACCGGTAGGTCAGCAGCGGCTCCACCACCAGCATGGGCAGGTAGACGCCCATCGTCAGCAAGTCGGTGCCGAACAGCATATTCAGGATGGGGTAGGCGGCGAGGTAGACCACCGCCGCACTGCCGCTGTACACAAAGGCACGGGGCAGCAGCTTCTTTTCCAGCTCCTCCGGCTCCGGGCGCTCGTCCCGCAGCGGGCACAGGCGGCTCAGAAGGCACGCCAGCATCCGGGAAGGCGTCAGCAGCAGGGCCACGGCCACCGCCAGCATCGCGGCGTTTTTGCCCGAAGTGGCAAGGACCACCAGCGGAGCCAGACCCATGCCCTGCATCACGACAGGGTTGTTTTTGAAAATGCGGTCATGGTGCGCGAACTTTTCGGGGTCGCGTGCGATCGCTTCGGCAATATGACGTCTCATTCCGCATCCTCCTTCCGGTTCAGCAGCCGATAGAGGCGGGTCTCGGTGCGGTCCAGCCAGCCGGAAATGCTGTTGACCGTGAGCAGCGCAAAGCAGACGCCCGTATCATAGACGCCGAAATAGCGGAACCCCATGGTCGCGGCACCCACCAGCACGCCGTACAGGATGCGGCCGATGCGGTGGTGGGCGCAGGTGTAGGGCTCGTTGAGCAGGAACACCGCGCTGAAGAGCATCGCGCCGGTCAGCAGCTCGTCCCGCACACACTGCAAACGGGAGAGCAGACCTGCCGCGAAAGAGGCGTCCATCAAACCCACCTGACGGGGGAAGAAGAAGGCAATGAGGGCGCTCGTCACCAAGAAACTGACGGTCGCGCTCAGGCGGGTATCCTTCTGCAGCCAGAGGAAGAACCCGCACGCCAAGATCACCAGCGCAGCACCAGTGCCCATGGGGGCGGCGTACTCGCCCAGCCCCAGCGACAGGGAGCCGATGTTCAGGATGCCGCCGCTGCGCAGAGTCTGGGAGACGGTGTCGGACACCGGCACGCCGGAAGCGTCCCACAGCGGGATGTTCGTGTAGGGCTGCGGGTAGCGGAACACCTGTTCCGGCCACGACACCGCCGCCACCGTGTAGCCGACAGCAGCCGGATTGAAAGGATAGCTGCCGTAGCCGCCGAAGACCTCCTTGCCGATAAGGACACCGGCCAGCACGGCGGCGATGAGGACGTACCAGTCCACCGTCACCGGCATCAGCAGGGCGATGAGGAGGGCAAAGCTCTCGTTGGAGCAGTCCTTGGGTTGGTAGACGCGGCGGCGGAGCAGCGAGACCAGACGGTCGCAGAGGTTGCCGGTCAGCAGGGCCGCGCCGCAGAGCAGCAGCGGCCGCAGCCCGTACAGGAAGCAGGACACGCACAGCAGCGGCACCACCATCCAGCAGAGGTGCTTGTAGTAATGGCCGGTCTTGGCCAGCTCCCGCTCCTGCGCACGGATCAAAGTTTCATCCATGGTGCGGCTCCTCTCACAGAGCGGCCAGACGGCGCACAGCGGCCGCCGGGTCGGCTGCGCCGAAGACGGCGCTGCCCGCCACGAGGATGTCGGCCCCCGCTTCCACGCACAGGGGCGCGGTGGTGTCGTCCACACCGCCGTCCACTTCCAGCAGGAAGTGAGCGCTGCGCTTGGCCCGCTCTTCCCGCAGCCAGCGCAGCTTTTCCAGCGCCGAGGGCATGAACTTCTGCCCGCCAAAGCCCGGCTCCACGCTCATCACCAGCACAAGATCCAGCTGGTCGAGGTAGGGGCTGAGCGCCTCCGGGGCGGTGCCCGGCTTGATGGTCAGGCCCACCTTGCAGCCCTGCGCCTTGATGGCGTCGATGGTGGCTTGGATGTCGTCCTCGCATTCGAGGTGGAAGTTCTGCAAGGTGGCACCGGCCTTGGCGAAGGGTTCCGCATAGGCCAGCGGATGACTGATCATCAGGTGGACATCGTAGAAGGCGGCGGGCATCCCCTTGTGGAGGCTTTTCAGCACCGGCACGCCGAAGCTGATGTTCGGCACAAAGTGGCCGTCCATCACGTCGTAGTGCAGCATCTGCGCTCCGGCGTCCAGAACCATCTGGCAGTCGGCACCCAGCTTGGTAAAATCAGCCGAAAGGATCGAAGGACTTACAATCGTCATATTCGTTTGTACTCTCCGTTATTTTTACGAAAAATTTTGCTATTTGGCCCGGTTCTGTCGCTCCTGTGCAGACAGAATTCAGGGTAGACATAGCTATTTTTATTTTACATGAAAACACGCAAAAAATCAAACCCACAGCCGTGTTTTTCACGGAAAAGACGCAAAAATCCATTTCACGGCCCCGGCAATACAAAAAGCAGCCAAGCCGCTCCCGGATGCGGAGCAGCCTGACTGCGCAGATTTTAATCGACCGGTTTCATGCTGGCGGGGTCTTCCACCGGCACCGGGCGGCCCGACTCGTCCGGCAGACGCTTGATCTCGCCGGGGTTGGGCGGGCAGGTGGGCAGGGTGAAGACGAACTGGCACCACTCGCCCTGCTGGCTCTCCACCCGGATCTGGCCGCCGGACAGGTTGACCAGCACCTTGCAGATATTCAGGCCGAGGCCCGCGCCCCGCGCATGGAGTCCGCGGGACTTGTCTTCCTTATAGAAGCGCTGGAACACATGGGGCAGCGCCTCCGGGCTGATGCCCTGCCCGGAGTTCCAGATGGAAACTTCCACCTCCGGGCCCAGCTTCTCGACCTTGAACTTGATGGTCCCGCCCGCCGGGGTGAACTTGATGGCGTTATCCAGCAGGTTGTACGCGACCTGATGGATCAGATCCGGGTCGGCGTAGACGAGGACTTTCTCGTCCATGGTCAGGCCCTCCAGCTCGATCATGCCGTCGTTGATCCGCTGCTCGGCCGAAAGAGCCACGCCGGTCAGGGTCTCCCAGATGTTGAACATCCGGGCGTTGACCTGATACTCGCCGCTCTCCAGCTTGGACAGATCCAGCATGTTCTGGATCAGCCGGGCAAGGCGGCCCGTCTCCTCCGAGACGAGCTGCAAATAGTGGTTCTGCATATCGGGCGGGATGGTCCCGTCCAGAATGCCGTCGATGAAGCCCTTGATGGTGGTCATCGGGGTGCGCAGCTCGTGGGCGATGTTGCCCATGAACTGCCCACGGGAGTTGTCGTTGGACTGGATGTTCTCAGCCATCCGGTTGAAGGTGTTGGCCAGATCGGCCACCTCGCCTTCGCCCTCCACGCCCTCGACCCGGACAGAGAAATCGCCCCCGCCGAACCGCTGGGCCGCATCGGTGATCTTCTGGAGCGGGTCGGTGAGCCGCCGCATCAGGAAGGAGGTCACCACGCTGGCGCAGAGCAGCATGATGCAGGCCGAGAAGAAGAAGTTCGACCCGAACTCTTCCTTGAAGGCCGTCAGCCGTGCGCCGGAGGAGCAGAGGAACAGATACCCGCTGCACACGCCCTGCGCATCCCGCGTCTGCCGGACGGAGACGTAGCTCTTTTCGGTCAGCACGCCGTCCAGCGTGCTCAGCACATGGTAGGGCTTATCCTCCCCCACCTTGGCTATCAGCTCTTCGGGCACAGTCTCCTTGGCCAGCAGCTCCGGATTGGACGTGATGAGAACGTTGCCGTCCTCATCGGTGAAAAAGAGGTAGGCCTCCGCGCTCTCGCCGATGATCACCAGCTTGTCGCTCAGCGCATCCAGCTCGTCGCCGCCGGGCAGCGCCGCCTGCTGCACCACGTAGTCCGCTGCCCGCTGGGTGACCTCGGCCACGCTGTCCAGCGTCTCGTAGCGCTCCTGCGCGAAATAGCGGTTGAACAGGACCCATTCCGAGAATCCCATCACCGCCGTGCCCAGCACCAGAAGGGTCGCCACCATCGAAAAGAAGGTGACGGAAATACTTTTGCGCATTACTGACGCACCTCGAACTTATAGCCCACGCCCCAGACGGTCTTCAGCTCCCACTTGTCGGAAGCGCCGGACAGCTTTTCGCGCAGACGCTTGACGTGGACATCGATGGTGCGGCTGTCGCCGTAATACTCGAAGCCCCAGACCTCGTCCAGAAGCTGATCGCGGGTGTAGACCCGGTTGGGGTGAGATGCCAGACAGTTGAGCAGCTCCAGCTCCTTGGGGGGAGCCTCCACCACCTTGCCCTTGACCCGCAGCTCGTAGCTGTTCATATCCAGCCGGAGGTTGTCGAACTCGATGACGCCCTCTTTCGTCTCGGTCTGGGTGGAAGCGGTGCAGCGGCGCAGCACCGCCTTGATGCGGGCCACGACCTCTTTTGCATCGAAGGGCTTGACCATATAATCGTCGGCGCCCAGTTCAAGGCCCAGCACCTTATCGAAGGTCTCGCCCTTGGCCGTCAGCATCATGACGGGGGTGTTGCCCAGCTTGCGGATACGGCGGCAGACTTCCAGCCCGTCCATCTTGGGCATCATCACATCCAGCAGCACCATGTCGGGCTTGACCTGATTGAACTTGTCCAGTCCCTCTTCGCCGTCGTTGGCGATGGTGACCTGATAGCCCTCCTTGGTCAGATAGAGCCGCAGCAGCTCGCAGATATTCACGTCGTCATCCACGACAAGGATCTTTTCGTTTGCCATGAGTGTTCCTCCTGTATCTCGACTCGTTCGTCGTTTGTGATCGTCTCTTAAAAAGCGTCCCACGCACCGGGACGGCTGTTTCCAATGAATGCCTATCTTCTATTATACGGAACAGTTATGACAAAATAAAGAAGGTTTTGTATGATTTTTCACATTTCTGGTGCCAAAAAAGCGGCACCAACATGGTTTTGTTCCGTCTTCTTCCTCAAAATTATGGCCGCTCATGGATCAAGAGAATCGTTCTCATTCCATAGGCAGCCGTTCTTTTTTAGATTATTCGCATTTGAGACATCATTCATCGGTCTTTCACATTCAATATTTTTATCGGCAAAATTTCATCATCACCGCATTCATCCGTTTGATTTCTTGCCGATGAAATGATATAATCATCTTACAGGAGGTGTTCAAATGAACTATCAATCCGTCGCTGATACGGCAAAATCATGGAATGTTTCAGAGCGCACGGTCCGCAACTACTGTGCTACCGGCAAGATTCCGGGTGCCGTTCTTATCGGCAAGACATGGAACATTCCGCAGGATGCAGAACGCCCAGAGCGTATCAACAAAAAGCAGCAAGCGCCTCGTACTCTGCTTACTGTTTTACAGGATGAAATGGCCGGACATGTCAAAGGTGGCATCTATCACAAAATCCAGATCGACCTTACCTATAACTCCAATCACATTGAGGGCAGCCGCCTGACCCACGACCAGACACGGTATATCTACGAAACCAACACCATTGGTATGGAGAACGGTGTTATCAATGTAGATGATGTAGTCGAAACAGCCAATCACTTCAAGTGCATCGATATGGTCATCCGGGATGCCAAGAAGCCCATCAGCGAAGCCCTGATTAAAAAGCTGCACTTTACCCTAAAAAGCGGCACCAGCGATTCCCGCAAGGACTGGTTCGCCGTTGGCGAATACAAAAAATTTCCGAACGAAGTCGGTGGCAGAAGCACCACTGCGCCAGAACTGGTTGCCCCACAGATGAAAGAGCTCTTATCTGCGTACAATCAAAATTCTGCCAAGTCGCTGGAAGACCTGCTGGAATTTCACTATTCCTTTGAATCCATCCATCCGTTCCAAGATGGAAATGGCCGTGTCGGGCGGCTGTTGCTCTTCAAGGAGTGTCTGCGGAACAACATCGTGCCGTTCATTATTACGGACGACCTCAAAATGTTCTACTATCGGGGGCTCCATGAGTGGAAGTCGGAGCACGGATATCTGCTGGATACCTGCCTGACCGCGCAGGATCAGTTCAAAGCGGTCATGGATTATTTCCGGATCCCCTACTGACACTTTTGCAAAACGAACCCACCGAAGCTTTTTCTGCCTCTTGCGCTCCCTTCCCGCTTTGCGTATAATGATAGATGTATTGTTATGTTCTGGACCCTCTCCGTCACGGCCCTGCCGTGCCGCCTCTCCCGAAGGGCGAGGTCTGAGTGGTTTTATAGATCGAGAACGTGTAAGGAGCGTATTTGATATGAAATTAGGTATCGTCGGTCTGCCGAACGTCGGCAAGTCCACTCTGTTCAACGCCATCACCTCCACCAAGAACGCGGAGGCGGCGAACTATCCGTTCTGCACCATCGAGCCCAACAGCGGCATCGTGGCTGTGCCCGACAAGCGGCTGGACAAGCTGGCCGAGATCTGGCAGACCAACAAGAAGACCCCCGCCATCGTGGAGTTCGTCGATATCGCGGGCCTCGTCAAGGGTGCCAGTCAGGGTGCGGGCCTTGGCAACAAGTTCCTCGGCCACATCCGCGAGTGCGACGCCATCGTGCATGTCGTGCGCTGCTTCGACGACGACAACATCATCCATGTCGTCGAGGACGTGACCAAGGCCGAGGCCGTGGACCCCATCGCCGACATCGACGCCATCGACTATGAGCTGATCCTCTCCGACCTCGAAGTGGTCCAGAACCGCGCGGGCCGGATGGCCAAGGCCGCCAAGAGCGGCAACAACAAGGGCGCTGCCGCCGAGGCCGCTTGGCTGCAACAGCTGGCCGACCACCTGAGTGCCGGCAAGCCCGCCCGTAGCTTCGACTTCGACGAGAGCGACACCGAACAGCAGACCGTGCTGCACGAGATGGGTCTGCTGAGCGCAAAGCCGGTCCTGTACGCCTGCAACGTGGGCGAGGACGACCTGATGGAGGGCATCGAGAACAACAAGTATGTCCCGCTGGTGGCTGCCCGCGCCAAGGAAGAGGGTGCCCGCTACATCCCCATCTGCGCCAAGACCGAGGAGGACATCGCCGATTACTCCCCCGAAGAGAAAAAGGCCTTCCTCGCCGAGATGGGCATCGAGGCCAGCGGTCTGGACAACCTCATCACCGCCAGCTACGACCTGCTGGGCCTGATCTCCTTCCTGACCGACGGCAAGAAGGAGTGCCGCGCTTGGACCATCCGCAAGGGCACCAAGGCTCCTCAGGCCGCCGGTAAGATCCACAGCGACTTCGAGCGCGGCTTCATCCGCGCCAGCGTCATCGGCTACAGCGACCTCGAAGCCAACAACTTCGACTACGCCGCCGTCAAGGCCAAGGGTCTGCAGCGCACTGAGGGCAAGGAATACGTCGTCAAGGACGGCGACGTCATTGAGTTCCTGTTCAACGTTTGATTGCCCTCTCAGGCTCACTTCGCTCGCCGGCTCTCCCAAGGGGCGAGCTTACAAGGAAAAGGATTTCAACTATGATTATCGGAATTATGGGCGCAATGCCCGATGAAGTCGATCAGCTCTGTGCCAAGCTGAAGAACGTCACCGTGGCACCCTATGGCGGCGTGGAATATCACAAGGGCACCCTCGCGGGCAAGGAGGTCGTGGTCTGCTGCGCCGGCATGGGCAAGGCCAACGCCGCCGCCACCACGCAGGTGCTCATCACCAAGTTCGGGGCCGAGAAGATCATCTTCTCCGGCATCGCGGGCAACATGACCTCGAAGATCGGCATCGGCGATGTGGTCATCGGCAAGACGGTGCTCTACCACGACGCCCAGTTGGACATGATCTGCCAGAACCCGCCGTTCCTGAAGGAATACACCGGGGACCCGGAGCTGATCGCCGCCGCCGAGGCCGCCTGCAAGGCGGCTGGCGTCAAGGCGCTGACCGGCAAGATCGCCACCGGCGACCTCTTCGTGGGCGACAGCGAGACCAAGGCCGCCATTGAGGCCAAGTGCGCCCCCGACTGCGTGGAGATGGAAGGTGCCGCCGTCAGCCAGATCGCGGCCAAGAATGGCGTTCCCTGCGTCATTCTGCGCGCTATGAGCGACAACGCTGACGAAGACGGCCACGAGGTGCTGGTCGTCAAGAAGTTCAGCATCGCCGAGTACGTCGCCACTGCGACCAAGATCGTCGCCGCCATGGTCGAATCGCTCTGATTTTACCCCCATGCGTAAAAGGAGCCGGGCTTGCCGCCCGGCTCCTTTTTGCTTACAGAAACTGTTCCAGCTTGATGCGGTTGTCCTCCTCGAAATCCTGCAGCCGCTGCATCAGCCGCTTGGAGCCGGGGGCCGCGTCGGGGTAGTCCTTCTGGGATTTGATGCAGTCCATCACGCCCTGACTGCTGCCCTCGGAGAGCATTTCGGCCAGATTCCGGGTCGATTTGTCGGTCAGGGTCTTCATGCCGATGCCCATCTTGGTGTTCAGCTTCGCCATGGCGCTCTGGCCTTGGGCGGTGCCGCCGCAGGCCTCGATGGCGGTGTGAGCCTCCTGATTCAGCTGCCGGTAGATGTTCCGCTCCCGCAGCAGCTCGGCCTTAAACGGAGCATCCTCCGTCATGGGTACGATCTGCTCCAGCGTGTTTTTGCCCATCTCGGTATTCTGCACCACGGCTTCCAGTAAGTTGAGGTTGTCGTTTTTCTGGTTTTCCATAACAAAAATCCCCCTTCTGGCACTTAGCGTACCCAGAAGGGGGATCGTTTATCCATGGGGATTACCCGGCGCAGACCTGATCGCCGCCCGCCGTTTTGGCTGCGGCCAGCCGCTCTTCACAGAGCTTGTACAGCGCATCCCAGTTTTTGCACCGGACTTCGTCGGTACAGGCACAGCCGATGGACTGGGTGAACGCCACCCGGCGCATCAGGCCCACCGAGGCCACGCACTCGCGGGGCATTTCCGCGTAGATGCTCCGCAGTTCCTCGGCCAGTTCCGCGCAGGTCTTGTCCGCGCAGCCGATGGCAAACAGCGTATCGGTCAGGCGGCAGACCACCCGCTCGTCCGGGCGGTCGTAGTGCTTTTTCCACTGGTTCGCCACAAAGCAGACCAACTGGTTCATCACGGCGTCACCCTGCTGGGCCAGCAGCTCGTCGGCCTTGTCCAGCTCCACCAGCGCCAGCGAGGCGCAGCGGTGGGCGTCGGTCCAGTCGTCCAGCCGGGTGCAGAACTCGATCTCAAAATAGCGGCGGTTGAACACGCCCGACAGAAAATCGTGGTTCATGTCGTCGCGGCAGAGTTCCCGCTCCCGCGGGGTCATCCGGTCCTCCGGCAGGTCGTTGCCCGCCAGCGGTGCCGTCATCTGCAGCTGCCATACCTTGCCATCTGCCACAATCTGACGGCGCAGCACGCAGTCCACTTGCCCGTTGCGCAGCTCATAGTCCACCATCAGGCCGTCATCCTGCCAGCTGCGGGCCGACTCCTCGTCCGCCTCGGTCAGGGTCACGTCCTCGAAAGCTGCCTGTGCGCTGCGTACAAATACGCGCAGGTCCTGCTCGGTCCATTCTTTTTTCATGCATTTTTCCCCATCATCGTGGTGCCGGATTCTCCCTCCCGGCACCCTTTTCCACGGGACCGCCTTTTTACGATCCTCGATTTACAATCGATTATACCACTCCGGCGGGCGACTTGCCAGCAAAACGCACAAATTTTAGCTGATTTTTTCACAACTTCGTCAATCTGCCAAAGATGTCCCGGTTTTTCCGGTTTTTATGCACGGCAGACCACTTCGCACTCGCCCCGGATCTCCTTGGCCAGCGCGGCGGTGTCGAACCCGGCGGCGGCGCGCCATGTCCAGTTGCCGCCCAAGCGGCCGGGGGTGTTCAGGTGGGCTTCCTCGCCCAGCCCCAGCCAGTCGCCCATGGGGATGATGGCACGATCCGAAGCCGAACCCAGCGCCGCCCGCAGCAGGGCCAAGCGGGCGGTATCTGCCTTGACCGCGGCCACTTCCTTGGCAGTGGGGCGGCAGGGCACCAAGTGCAGGTAGGCAGCCGCCATGGTCTTTTCCTTCTCGGTGGCGCTGTTTTTCCACCAGTCGTTCAGGGTGGTGTTGTCGTGGGTGCCGGGGTAGACCACGCTGTTCTTGATGTGGTTATGGGGCAGGTACTCGTTGTCGCCGCCGCCGAAGGCGAACTGCAGCACCTTCATGCCGGGGAAGCCGCTCTCAGCCAGCAGCTCACGGACGCTGTCCACGATGTCGCCGAGGTCCTCCGCGATGATGGGCAGCTTGCCCAGCGCCCCTTCGAGGGCGTGGAACAGCTCCATCCGGGGGCCGATCTCCCACTTGCCGCCGCGGGCCGTCGTGCTGCCCGCCGGGATGGCCCAGTAGGTGTCGAAGCCGCGGAAGTGGTCGATGCGGAGCAGATCGTAGATGCCCAGCGCGTGCCGCACCCGCTTGATCCACCAAGCATAGCCGGTCTCGCGGTGGTAGGGCCAGTTGTACAGCGGATTGCCCCAGAGCTGGCCGTCGGCGGCAAAGTAATCCGGCGGGCAGCCGGCCACGCGGGCAAAGCCGCCGTTGGCGTCCAGCTCGAACAGCGGGCCGCCCACCCAAGCGTCCACGGAGTCCGCCGAGACGTAGATGGGGATATCGCCGAGGATCTGGATGCCCTTTTCGTTGGCGTAGGCTTTGACCTTTTTCCACTGGGCCGCGAACTCGTACTGCAAGAACTTCCAGAAACCGATCTCTTCCTCGTTTTCGGCGCGGAAGCGCTCCAGCGCACCGCCGTCCCGCAGACGGTACTCGCGGGGCCACTCGGTCCAGCTCTTCATCCCGTTGGCGGTCTTGAGCGCCATGTACAGGGCGTAATCCTCCAGCCAGTCCTCATTTTCGAGGGTGAAGGCGTAGTAAGCATCCGGGTAGTAACGGGCACAGCCGTGCAGTCCTTCGCACTGCTTGCACCATGCGGCGTAAGCGGCCCGCAGGATCTTGTAGCGGCTGGTGTACAGCGTGCCATAATCCACTGCCAGCGGGTCTTTGCCCCAAGGCTCGGCCTTGAGCTGAGCCGCCGTCAGCAGCCCTTCGGCCTTGAGGGCATCGAGGTCGATGAAATAGGGGTTGCCCGCAAAGGCGGAGCAGCTCTGGTAGGGGCTGTCGCCGTAGCCGGTGGGGCTCAGCGGCAGGATCTGCCAGATCTTCTGGCCCGCAGCGGCGAGAAAATCAACGAACTTTTCAGCTTCCTTTCCGAAGCAGCCAATTCCATAAGGGCCGGGCAGGCTGGACACCGGCATCAGGATTCCACTTTCACGCATGATGTACCTTCCTCATTTCGTTCGGATTTCGGTTATTTCCTATCATAACATAACCGCAGACTATTTTCCACAGGCAAAAAACGTGGTATACTAAATTCAACCTCTCAGTCGAGCCTACGGCTCGCCAGCTCCCCTAGTAGGGGAGCCTCTGGCGTATCCAGTAAGCTTAATCCGACTGCCAAGGCCTCCCCTATTAGGGGAGGTGGCATCGCGCAAGCGATGACGGAGAGGTTTCAGGAGGACCTATGCAGCCCACACAAAAATACTACGAGGCCGATGCGTACCGCCGCGAAGCTGACGCCGTGATCCTTGCTGCCGAATCGGACGGCCGGGGCGGCGGGAAGCTCGCGCTGGATGGCACGGTCTTTTACCCCGAAGGCGGCGGACAGCCCGCCGACCACGGCACCCTGACCCTGCCGGACGGCGCCCGGCTCACCGTCACCGATGTCCACGAGCAGGGCGGCGTCATCTGGCACAGGGTGGACGCCCTGCCCGATACCGCTGCCCCCGGCACCGCCGTGACCGGCCGCATCGACTGGACATGGCGGTTCGACAAAATGCAGCAGCACACCGGCGAACACATCCTTTCCGGCATCCTGCACCAGATGTTCGGGGCCGAGAATGTCGGCTTCCACATCGGCTCCGACGCCGTGCGGATGGATACCAGCGTGCCCATCTCCGCCGAGGGGCTGCGGGAAGCGGAACTTGCCGCCAACCGCATCGTCTGGCAGAACGTGCCGGTGCTCATCACCTACCCCACCCGCGAAGAACTGTCCCGGATGACCTACCGCAGCAAAAAGGAGATCGAAGGCCAAGTGCGGATCGTGACCATCCCCGGCGCGGACGTCTGCGCGTGCTGCGGCACCCACACCGCCGCCACCGGGGCCGTGGGGCAGATCAAGATCCTCGCCGCGGAAAACTACAAGGGCGGCGTCCGGCTGAGCATCGTCTGCGGCGAGCGGGCTCTGTTGGCCGCACAGGCCATGCGCCAGCGTCAGGCCGATATCGGGGCCTTGCTCAGCGCCAAGCCCAGTGAAACGGCCCACGCCGTCCACCGGGTGTACGACGAATACACCGCCCTGAAATTTGCCCACTTCGGCCTGTGCAGCGAGCTCTTCGACGCGCTGGCCGCGCAGGTCGCCCCCGGCGCGGACGCCATCCGCATCGTGCCGGGGCTGGACCCCGACGGGCTGCACCGGCTGGCCGCCCGGCTGAGCGAGGCCACCACCGGCCTGTGCGCCGCCCTGACCGCCAACGAAAAGGGCACCGGCTACTGTCTGGCCCAAGCGGGCGGCGACGTCCGCGCCCTGACCAAGGCCCTGAACACCGCACTGAACGGCCGCGGCGGCGGCAAGCCCGGCATCTGTCAGGGCAGTTGCGCCGCTGCCCCCGAACAAGTTGAAACATTTTTGAAGGAGAACCACACCGTATGAGAATGCGATTCAAACCCTACGCCCACGAGGAACTGATGGCCGCCGATTTCCACGTCCACGACCCCTTTGTCTGGGGCGGCAAGTGGCACGCCCAGTATGCCCGCCCGGAACAGCCTTTCGTACTGGAGCTGGGCTGCGGCAAGGGCGGTTTCCTCTCCCAGCTGGCTTCGGCCCACCCGGAGAACAACTACCTCGGCATCGACATCACCGATAAGGTGCTGATCCTCGCCAAGCGGAAGATCGAGGCCGCCTATCAGGAAGCGGGCCGCCCCATCGACAACGTGAAGATCATGAGCGCCGACATCGAGCGCATCCGCAACGTCATCACGCCGGAGGATACCGTCCGCCGCATCTACATCAACTTCTGCAACCCATGGAGCAAGAACGCCTCCTCCAACAAGCACCGGTTGACCTACCCCCGCCAGCTCATTCAGTACCGCGCCTTCCTCGAAGATGGCGGCGAGATCTACTTCAAGACCGACGACGACGATCTGTTCCGGGACAGCCTCGAATACTTCCCCGCTTCCGGCTACGAGATCACGTGGAAGACCTTCGACCTCCACGAGAAGGAGCCGGAGTGGAACATCCGCACCGAACACGAGGGGATGTTCACCGAGATGGGCATCAAGATCAAGGCCCTCATTGCGAAAAAGCTGCCCGGTGACGAGACCGTGACGTGGATCGAGCCCAAGGTGCTCAAGAAGATGGCCGCTGCCGCCGAAGCGGCCGCAGCCGAGGGAAAAGCCGAATAACGGAGGTGATTTCATGGTTGCCTTTTTTACCGATACGATGATCTGCGGGTTTTCGCTCTACCAGATCCTCGCGTACTTCCTCATCTACTCCTGCATCGGCTGGTGCCTTGAGGTCATTTACGCCGCCGTCTCCACCGGCCAGCTGGTCAACCGCGGCTTCCTGAACGGTCCGGTCTGCCCCATCTACGGCTTCGGCATGATCATCGTCCTCTTCCTGCTGACGCCCTTGCAGCACAGCTTGCTGCTGCTCTACATCGGCGGCGTCATCCTGCCCAGTACGCTGGAACTGGCAGGCGGCTGGGCGCTGTACAAGCTCTACCACACCCGCTGGTGGGACTACAGCGACTACCCCTTCAACATCGGCGGCTACATCTGCCTTGAGTTCTCGCTGCTGTGGGGCGTGGGCACCCTCATCGTGATGAAGATGGTCCACCCGGTCATCGCCGGGCTGATCGAGATGATCCCGCCGCTGGTGGGCCTCATCCTGATGATCCTGCTCTACGCCGTCTACGCGGCGGATACCATCGCCACCGCCTTTGCGGCCTCCGACCTTGCCCGTGACCTCGATGCGCTGGAAAAGGTGGCCGACAGTATGCACGCCGTCAGCGACGCCATGACCGAACTGCTGGGCACCAACGCCATGGCCGTGGATCAAAAGATGGACGAGAGCCGCTTACAGTTCAAGCTGGCCGCTGCCGAGGCCCGCGACAGCGCTTCCAGCCTGTCCGCCCGTGACGCCGCCAACGTGATGCGCGCCAAGGCCGACGAAGCCATGGAGGCCGCCAAGAAAGCCTCGCAGGACGCCAAGCTCAACGCCGAGGAAGCGGCCAACGCCGTCAAGCTGGCAGCCAAGGGCACAGCCGAGCGCACCGCCGAGCTGCTCCGTCTGGAACAGTTGGCCGAGGAGCTTCAGGTTCGCAGCGAGGAGTTCCGCGCCCGCACTCAGAAGGCCACCCCGCATTTCGGCAAGCGCCGCATGCTCCGTGCCTTCCCCAAGATGAAACACGGCGAACACAGCCGCTCGCTGGACTCCCTGCGGGAACAGCTCAAGCGGAAATAAGAGACAAAAAATGGGGCTGTTGCACATCGTTTTAGCCGAAAGTGCAGCAGCCTCTTCTATGTTGTAATGTTTTCAGCTTATCACGCCCACAGATCTTCCGGGTACAGGCCGTCCTGCGTTTTCTGCGCGATGGCGGCCACCACGGTGGGCTTGTCCTCGCGATAGGTCACGCCGTACCACTTATCGCGGCTGTGGAGGATCTTGACCGCCGCCTTGCCCTCGTCGATGAGCTCGCTGACCACGAGGGGCAGGAAGTACTCACACTTGAGGGGGTTCTGTTCCAGATGCTCGGTCAGCCAGCCCGCAAAGCGGCGCTCGGCCTCGTCGAGGAAGCTCTTGCCGAAGCCCCACAGGTTCATGCTGACGGGGGCATCGGCGGGCAGGTCGTGCCAGCTCTCGCCGCCATCCTCAGTGTAGTGGATGCCGTTTTCATAGGTCTCGATGCGGGTGCGCTCGGTGACGCTGCGGAGGGTGCCGTCCGCGTTTGCCACGCAGACGCCGCGGGCCACGCTGCCGTTTTCGGAGACGGTATTCTTCAGCAGATAGCTGACCATGCAGTAATCATACACGGTGCCGTCCGCGTGGGTGGAGAGGTAATCGTAGATGACCTTGAAGGCCTCCGGGCCATAATAGTCGTCCGCATTGATGACCGCAAAGGGGCCGTCGATGAGGTCCTTGGCCGCCAGCACCGCGTGGCAGGTGCCCCACGGCTTGACCCGGCCCTCCGGGATGGCAAAGCCCGCAGGCAGCTCGTCGAGCTGCTGGAAGGCGTACTTCACCTTCATGACCTTGGCCACCCGGTCGCCGATGGCGGCCTTGAAGGTCTCCTCGATCTCATGCTTGATGACGAAGATCACGGTCTCGAATCCGGCGCGGCGGGCATCGTAGAGGGAATAATCCACGATGACCTGCCCGTTCGGGCCCACCGGGTCGATCTGCTTCATGCCGCCGTACCGGCTGCCCATACCAGCCGCCATGACCACCAATACCGGTTTGTTCATTTTCTGCTACCTCCTGCACAAGTGCGTTTTCTCCGCTCTATTATACTCCAAACGCCGGGCGGCAACAAGTGTCGGTTCACAGCGTGAAAATTTTCATGGATTCTGCGATTGGGGTGTGTTAGAATAAACGTAGGAAAAAACAATGAAGAATTGAGAAAGGACAAGCCATGAATACAAAAACCGTCTGGATCACCGGCGCATCCTCCGGCATCGGGCAGGAGTTTGCCCGCCGGTACGCAAAGCTGGGCTTCCGACTCATCCTGACCGCCCGCCGGAAGGACCGGCTGGATGTCCTTGCCGCCGAACTCTCGGCCAAGCACGCCATCCCCTGCCGCGTCCTCCCCGCCGACCTTGCCAGCGATGCGGCGTGTGACGCGCTCTGCGCCGCCCTCGCCGACGAGCGGATCGATTTCTTCATCAACAACGCGGGCTTCGGCGCCTGCGGCAGCTTTTTGGAGACGGACCCGGAAAAGGAGCTTTCCATGCTGCGGGTCAATGTCCTCGCGATGCACCGGCTGTTCAAGTTCGTGCTGAAAAAGATGGAGGCGCAGGGCTTCGGGGCCATCCTGAACGTGGCGTCCTCCGCCGGGCTGCTGCCGGGCGGGCCTTATATGGCGGGCTACTACGCCTCCAAGGCCTACGTCGTCAGCCTGACGCGGGGCGTGGCCGAGGAACTGCGGGAGCAGCACAGCCCAGTCTACGTCTGCGCCCTCTGCCCCGGCCCGGTGGACACCGAGTTCAATGACCACGCCGACGTCGTCTTCGCACTCAAGGGCATTTCGCCCCAGCTCTGCGTGGACGAGGCTATGCGCGGGATGCTGCGCCACAAGACCATCATCGTGCCGTCGGCCCTGATGCGGGCGGCCACCACAGTTCAGAAGCTCGTGCCCACCCCGCTGCTGATGCCCATCATGGCCCGGCAGCAAAAGCGGAAATTGGGGAAAGACACCTTCCGCCGTTGACTTTTCCGCCCCGACCGGATACACTAAACCCAGCAGTTCCTGACACGCTCCGCCGTTTTCCACTTTATTTTGGGAAACGGTGGAAAATTTGAACACTCCGAGGAGGAATTTTCCATGAAGATCGCTCTCATCAACGAAAACAGTCAGGCCGCCAAGAACGGCATGATCGAGGCCGCTCTGAAGAAGGTCGTGGAACCCATGGGCCACGAGGTCGTCAACTACGGCATGTATGCCGCCGACGACAAAGCCCAGCTGACCTATGTGCAGTGCGGCATTCTGGCCGCCATCCTGCTGAACAGCGGCGCAGCCGATTACGTCATCACCGGCTGCGGCACCGGCGAGGGTGCCATGCTGGCGCTGAACAGCTTCCCCGGCGTCATCTGCGGCCATGTGGAGGATCCCGTGGACGCTTACACCTTTGCCCACGTCAACGACGGCAACGCCGTGGCCATGCCCTTTGCCAAGGGCTTCGGCTGGGGCGGTGAGCTGAACCTCGAATACTGCTTCGAGAAGCTGTTCGGCTTCGGCCACGGTCAGGGCTACCCCAAGGAGCGGGTGGAGCCGGAACAGCGCAACAAGAAGATCCTCGACGGTGTCCGCGCCGCCACCTTCAAGCCGCTGATCCAGTGCCTGAAGAGCATCGATCAGGACCTGCTGAAGGGTGCCGTGGCCGGTGAGAAATTCAGCGAGCTGTTCTTCGCTTCCTGCAAGGACGAAGAGCTGGCTGCCTACGTCAAGACCCTGCTGTAAGATGGGGGCGCTGTATCAGTTCAACAACGTGATCGCGGAGGCGCTGGAAGGATTTCTGGAATCCGCCGTCCCCATGATCGCGGGGCTGGCCGAGGTCATCGGCCTGTTCATCATCGTCACCAGCCTTGCGCGGGCCACCTTCCACTATATCCGCGCCTTCTTTTTCCACGAGCGGTTCGATTTCCACCACGAGATGAGCAGCGGCCTGACCACGGCGCTGGAATTTCTGATGTCGGCGGAGATCGCCAAAACGTTCCTGCTGCAGAATCTGGAATCGGTGGTGCCCTTGGCGGCTACCTTCGCGCTGCGGGCGCTGATGAGCCTTTTGCTCCACATTGAGATGCGCGGCGCGCACAAAGAATAAACCTCTCAGGCAGTTCGGGCAGCATGCGGCTCCATGATGAAGCAGGCGGGCTTCGGGGTTTTCCAAAGTTTAGGTGTTGTTGTGCCGCTCGGATTGTGAAAAACGTCAAAAATCAAGTCTGGTACTTGACACTTTGACCCAAACGCTCTATACTCGTGCCATCGAAAGCAAAGGCGCTGACGGAAGAGATTCCGCCAGCGCCTTTTGTTTTCCATATTTTGCGTTGCTGCGCAGATAGAGGGGTGCAGCAGCGGGTTTTGCCAAGGGTCGGTACTGGCGTCCGGCCCGCCAAAGATCGTGGGGAGGTAGGATCTCATGTTCAACTCCGTAAACACCTGCTGGGTGTTGGTTGCGGCATTCCTCGTTTACTTCATGCAGGCGGGTTTTGCTCTGTGTGAAGCGGGTTTCACTCGCGCCAAGAACACCGGCAATATCCTCATGAAAAACATGATGGATTTTTGCATCGGCACCCCGTGCTACTGGCTCATCGGCTTCGGGCTGATGTTCGGCGGCACCAGCGCCCTCATCGGCAGATTCGACCCGTTCATTCAGGGCGATTATTCCCACTTGGGTCTGGATGTCCCGCTGTGGGTGTACATCGTATTCCAGACCGTGTTCTGCGCCACGGCAGCCACCATCGTGTCCGGCTCCATGGCAGAGCGCACCAACTTCAAAGCGTACTGCGTCTACTCCGCCGCCATTTCGCTGGTGGTGTACCCCATCTGCGGCCACTGGATGTGGGGCGGCGGCTGGCTGCAGAGCATGGGCTTCCATGACTTTGCCGGTTCCGCAGCGGTCCACAACGTCGGCGGCGTCATCGCCCTGCTGGGGGCGGCCATGCTGGGTCCCCGCATCGGCAAGTACGACAAGGACGGCAACCCCCACGCCATCCCCGGCCACAACCTGACGGCCGGTGCGCTGGGCGTCTTCATCCTGTGGTTCTGCTGGTTCGGCTTCAACGGCGGCTCTTCCCTGAGCCTGTCCACCGACGCCACCATGACCCTGACAGGCCTCGTCTGCTTCAACACCAACCTTGCCGCCGCCGTGGCCACCTGCGTGACCATGATCTTCACTTGGCTGCGTTACGGCAAGCCCGATGTCTCCATGACCCTGAACGGCTCGCTGGCCGGTCTGGTCGCCATCACGGCGGGCTGCGATGCAGTCTCCCCCTTCGGCGCGTTCATCATCGGCTTCGTCGCCGGCGTCCTCGTGGTGCTGAGCGTCGAGTTCTTCGATAAGATCGCCAAGATCGATGACCCCGTGGGCGCCGTCTCCGTCCACTTTGCAAACGGCGTCTGGGGCACCATCGCGGTGGGCCTGTTCTCCAACGGCGGCGACGGCGTGGGCAAGGGCCTGTTCTACGGCGGCGGCCTGAGCCAGCTGGGCATTCAACTGCTGGGCCTCATCACCGTGGACGCCTACGTTCTCATCGTGATGTTCCTCATCTTCAAGATCATCGACAAGACCATCGGTCTGCGCGTTCCCGCAGAGGTCGAGATCGACGGCCTTGATATCCACGAGCACGGCCTTGCTTCCGCTTACGCTGGCTTCTCCATCTCCGACGCCAACGCAGCGGCCATGGTCCCCAACGAAAATACCGACCTTGGCGAGGATGACCCCGCCAAGGCATCGTCGAAGCAGATCGATGCAGCCGTTCCCGTGGTGCGGGAGCCCGCTGTCATCCACGACGGCATCTACGACACCGGGATGCACAAGGTGTCCATCATTGCAAAGCTGTCCAAGTTTGACCAGTTGAAGACCGCCCTGAACGATCTGGGCGTCACCGGCATGACGGTCACGCAGGTGATGGGCTGCGGCATCCAGAAGGGCACCAGCGAGAAGTACCGCGGTGTGCCCGTGGACTCCACCCTGCTGCCCAAGATCAAGGTCGAAGTCATCGTCTCCAAGATCAGCGTCGACTCCGTGGTCGAAGCCGCCAAGAAGGCCCTTTACACCGGCCACATCGGCGACGGCAAGATCTTCGTCTACAACGTGACCCGCGTGGTCAAGATCCGCACCGGTGAGGAAGACTTCGCCGCACTGCAGGACGTGGAGTAAGGCTCCACCCTTGTTCTCCTTTTTCTCCGCTGTCCCGCCGCATGGCGTGCGATAGATATCTGTTCTCCTTTTTCTCCTTTTCCTTTTTTCTGAATCCAAGCACACAAAGCCTCCGCTCCTTCCGCACAAGGGAACGGGGGCTTTGTTGTACCGGCCATACGGAAATCACATGGCTTTCTTAACCGTTTTTTAGTTGACAGCTCCCCGCCGCTGTGTTATTTTGGAGCGGTTCTGAACGATTTTCAATTAGGATGTCCAATGTGCAGGAGTTTTCTTCTATGAGCAATTTCAACGAGTTCCAGCGCGCGGCCAAGGCTGCCATCCGGGTGGCCCTGCAATGGTTTTTCCTCGCGATCCCCACGGGGCTGATCTGTGGGCTGGTGGGCACTTTGTTCCACCTTTCCGTCGAGCGTGTCACCGAGCTGCGGGCCGACCAGCCGTGGCTGCTGTTCCTGCTGCCGGCGGCGGGCCTTCTCATCACCGCCTTATATAAGGCAACGAAGTGCGAGGGCGTGGGCACCAACAACGTCATCCGCGCGGTGCAGAGCGGCGAGCCGGTAAGCATCCTGCTGGTCCCGGCCATCTTCCTCGGCACCGTGCTCACCCACCTGTGCGGCGGCTCCGCCGGGCGCGAGGGCGCAGCGCTGCAGATGGGCGGCAGCATCGGCTGGAACGTGGGCACCCTGCTCCACCTCAAGGACCACGACCGCCGCACCGCCACCATCAGCGGCATGGCCGCCTTTTTCTCGGCCCTGTTCGGCACCCCCCTCACCGCCGCCCTCTTCGCCATGATGGTGGAGGACGTGGGCCTGACCTTTACCTCGGCCTTTGTCCCGGCCTTCACCTCGGCCCTCATCGCCTACGGCTGCTCGCTGGCCTTTGGCATCGCCCCCACCCACTTTGCCATCACGGCCCCGGAGCTGACGGTCTGGACCGCCTTCCTCGTCATCCTGCTGGGGTTCGCGTGCGCCGCCGTCTCCCGGCTGTTCTGCGGCCTGCTGCACTTCATGGAGCACAAGGTGCCGCAGCTCCTCCCGAACCCGTGGCTGCGCGTCTTCGTGGGCGGCGTAGCCGTCATCGCCTTTTCCTACCTGTTCGGCGTGGGCCGGTACAACGGTGCGGGCATGGGCGTCATCACCGCCGCCGTGGAGCAGGGCGAGGCCCTGCCGTGGGACTTTTTGTGCAAGATCTTCCTCACCGCGCTGACCCTTTCCTGCGGGTTCAAGGGCGGCGAAGTCGTGCCCAGCTTCTTTGTGGGGGCCACCTTCGGCTGCGTTTTTGGCCCGCTGCTGGGTCTGCCCGCCGGGTTTGCGGCAGCGGTCGGCCTTGTCTCCATCTTCTGCGGCGCGACCAACGCCCTCATCCCCTCCATCCTGCTGGGGTTCGAGCTGTTCAGCGGCGCGGGGCTGGAGCTCATCGCGCTGGGCTGCGGCATCTGCTATATGCTCTCCGGCCACCACGGCCTGTACAGCAGCCAGATCTTCGTCACCAACAAGCTGCGGTCCGAATATATGTCCCACAAACTGCGGCATAAGGTGAAAAATCAAGAGGAATGACGTTCCAGCCCTTGATTTTTGCCGCCCAACGTGCTACAATCAGCGTAGTTTCATTCCGTCCAAAACGATGATGCGGACAAACCGAGGCTTTGCCCCCTGCGTTTCAGAGAAAGCCGCCGCTTTTATAAAAAGCGTGCTGCAAGCGGCCCAGCGCAGCCAGAGCTTCTACCACCGCAGAGTGCAGAGGTGAACCTCTGCCGGGTGCGCCCGTTACAGCACAGCGAGTGGTGCGGCGTGCCGCACAATTCGGGTGGAACCGTGGAACGCGAACTTTTCAAGCGCTTCATCCCGTGTATTGCTGCGGGATGGAGCGCTTTTCGTTTTTCACATTTTTTCGTTTCAGGTTCAAAAGGAGATTTCATTATGAAGATCATCTACAAAGACGGCCATGTGGACGAGTGCCCGCAGGATCAGGAACTGCATGTTATCCGCCATACCGCAGCGCACGTGATGGCACAGGCCATCAAGCGCCTGTACCCGGAGGCAGACTTCGCTTTCGGCCCCGCCACCGAGAACGGCTTCTACTATGACGTCGATCTGGGCGACACCAAGCTCACCGACGAAGACCTTGCCAACATCGAAAAAGAGATGCGCAAGATCACCAAGGAAAATCTGGCCATCAAGCCCTTCATCCTGCCCCGCGACGAGGCCGTGAAGCTGATGGAAGAGCGTCACGAGAACTACAAGATCGAGCACATGGCGGATCTGGCCGACGAGACCGAGTTCAGCTTCTTCCAGCAAGGCGAGTATATCGATATGTGCATCGGACCTCACCTGACCTACACCAAGGCGCTGAAGGCCTTTAAGATCACCCAGCAGTCCGGCGCGTACTGGAAGAACGACAAAGAGAACAAGATGCTGACCCGCATCAACGGCGTGGCCTTCCGCAATCAGGAAGAGCTGGAAGCTTGGGAGAAGGAGCAGCAGGAGGCCCGCGAGCGCGATCACCGCAAGATCGGCAAGGAGATGGGCCTGTTCATGACCGACGATCTGGTGGGCCGTGGTCTGCCCATGTTCCTGCCCGC